>WLWD01004779.1_pt1 | contig 50100 bp, 48 predicted proteins | sample 6712731 | NCBI WGS metagenome assembly WLWD01 (sample SAMN12718690, study PRJNA576275) | sponge metagenome | isolation source: marine sponge | host: Mycale hentscheli | place: New Zealand: South Island, Marlborough, Capsize Point | collected 2014-11-01
CAAAATATCTTTCCAACACTTTTCAAGCAAGATTAAATCAGCTTCCCCTGTACGCTTTAGCTGCAAGACCAGCGTTTTGTCGACACCAAGACAGTCAGACTTTAAGTTAAGTGCCATAATCTTTTTCATCAGAGTAATCAGCCATCGTGGTCTAACAACTATATTCCCCTTCAATTCTTTCAGTTCAGCATCACTTAGAAATAAATGAGGTAGTTGATCTAGATAGAATAAGCAAAAAAAAAAAAGGAAAGAAACAACTAATCATCAAACTAAACAAAAATTGGAAGTTATGCTTACCAAGGCAAATAATTTTTCCAGAATCATGAAGAAATCTTATGGCTAAATCTTGCTGTTTTTCCTCAACTATTCGTGATGCATTGGCCATTTCTTTCATTTCCTGATCGGTCACAACTGGATTAAAGTTTGAAGTCACTTCAATTTTTTCCTTGAACTTAAGCCACTTAATTGGATGCTCTTCCTTTAGAAAACTAAACGTACTAGATATACGTTCAATTTTAGCTTGAACGCTTTTAGTTCCACTCTCAGCAAGGTATTCGATATTTCTTTTAACACAATCTATTGAATTTTCTACTGCAATAAAGCTATTTGGACAATAAAACTCTTCACTTTCATCTGCTGGAGAGGAAGTCCCTTTGCTTACCATAACTGTACTCACATGATTAACACATCTCTTGTCGTTTTCTATTTTATCACCAATATATTCATCAACTCTTTTCAACTGTACCTCATTAACTTCATTTTTGTGAGTTCCAATTAAAATGATACGGCGATACGTTTTCATTTCTTTAGTTTCGTTAGCATCTGGTGGATAGATGTGAGCATTGATAGAGTGAACCCAATAAATCAATTCTTCCCAAACATTCTTAATACTCGTCTTGTCTTTATTTGTGATGAATGCTACCATGTCAGGGAGTTTAAAGACAACCAAGTAGCACGCCCGTCTAGTAATAAAGCAATGGTGCATGGGGCGATATTCCGGTTGGCCAGCAAAGTCTAGAGAAATGAGAGTGAGCTTTTCTTGAGTGTCATGCTTGGTTCTTCCTTTGGCTACTCCTGCTATAATACTGCTATCTCTGCGGGTTATCTGCATTTCTCTTCGTCGCTTGGGCTCTTCTTTCTTAGCAGATTCCCTTGTTTGTCTCTCCTGAAGAGGCTCATGAGGTTGATCTGGTACGATATGCTTACTGGGTTGAGCAGGAGAATTCGGATGATCTGTCTCTTCCTTAGTTTTGGCAGCAACTTTTGGAGCGTCGGGCTTTGGTTCTTGAGATGTTTTAGGTTTGTCTACAGTAGAGCTGACACTTTTAGGACGAGAAGTTCCTTTAATTGGCTGTAATGAAGGTCTTACAGCTGGAGTTGTACCAAGTGAAATACGTTCCTGTAAATATTCTATTAAGTGTTCAGTATCTGAACCAAGAGGGAAACGAACTGAAGGACTTGCAATAGGAGGTTCTAAACTCTTTTTTATCTCTCTGATAACTTGTAACAGTTCTTTTTCACTTGGTAAACTGTTTTTTGATTTCCCATCTTTTTTTTTTGGCATTCGCAGTCTTGTTTCCTCCCCTGCTGCCCTTGCAAAAACTTCTCCAGTCGATACTTCTGTTTGATGCCATGTATTGCCACTTCTCTCTACAGCAATACTCCTTTCATCCACCATTGTATCAACTGTGTTATTGTCAATCCCTTCTGTCGATTTAAGATCTTCACGAAATTTTAATCCGACTAACTGACGGTAAAGGCTCGTCTTTCCCACTCCCGAGTCACCCAAAATGAGCATACCGCAATAAGGGATTTTCCTTTTGCCTTCTTCTAAAGCCTTTTCATAAGCTGCAACAGCTTCTGGGCCCAGTCTAGTAATCTCTGGAGGAATGGTGATTTCTATAGTCACAAGAAGTAATATATGTAATGAAAGTTTCACTGAATGTAGAGCATACTCCAATGCTATTAATTAATATTTGTATAATTGCCATCATTAAATTTAGGTAAGGATCACATATGTACACTGTGAAAGAAAGAAAATACAGTGCTTCCAGCTGTGTCGTGTTTTTTTTTCTACTGCAGGGAAACTAAAAGCTCTACAAAGTTCACTTTTTGTATGGAGATATACTAATGCTATGTTAATAGATTCATCAAATTAGTTTGTGGTTTTGTGGTACATGTGTGATAGGTGGCACCTTGAAGTGGCGAATTTTATCATTTTCAAAATTAGATGTGTTTAAGCCAGGAAAAAAAACAATTTTATACTTGGACCTTTCTCAGCACATATGAAATATAGCCTGTGAAGTTTAAAGGAAAAATAAATTGGTGCACCAAATTAATTTCATTATTTAAAAATTTCAAAATTTACGGCCAAAAATGTAGCAAAAAATGTGCCAAAAGTGTTTAAGCCAGCATTTCTTTGTTTTTATACTTGGACCTTTCTAGAATTGTCAGAACATAGAGTAATAATTGAAGTTTCATCTATATTTTTTTTGTGTGTTGAAATATAATATTTAGTGGAAAAAATTGGAAAATTTTGGCTGACTATCACCTTTTGCGGCAGAGATCGCCATTTGATGACGTCAGATGACGTTTATTAAGCTTTTAGCGGTATGCCTTCTACGTAATCGCTACGTAAAATCTTAGCGCAGGCGCACTCAAGTCAATTATTGCCGGGCGGCAAAAAAGCGGGTAACACTACTTACTGTGTTTCTTTCTCCGGGTGCGAGTTAAGGCGTTCTTGGAAGTGGTAGCTAGTTTCTGCACTTTGGCCAGGAAACAAAGTTTCTTGTCGTCCATCTAGAGGACGTACTAGGAGGGGACTCGTGGGACTGCTGTTTAGAACCAGGTGAAGCCGAAAACAGGAACTAAGCATTCCTGAAATGCCTGCCAAGTGGACGCGCAGAGGCTCCTTGATGAGAGTACAGTGATTGTAGCACCTATTCTGCGCTCTGGATTAGTAGCTCAGAGGTGAGTAATCAGTGATTTAGATTTTAGTTGACAAGTTATGTCTAAACTAGCTAGTAGTTTTAGAATAGTTAGCTAGATTGTAAACAAAACTTGGGTGACCTGGAGAAAAAAATATAGTTCATAATGTGAACTAATACTTAATATTGCTGCATCTAATTTTGCTATATGTGCTAGGTTGCACACTGATGTGTGAAACATTCATCCGTCCTGATTCCACCTCACGGCAGGTCCAGAGAAGCGTACCGAGGTTACCAACGGAAGTAAATATAGCAAGGCACGCCCCGGGCGGCGGGGCGTGCTAAAATGGTATAGAGGGCGCATGCGCCAGGGGTGTGACCAAGTCAATCATAAAGTAAGTAAATGGATGACAGTAAGAAATCGGGAGCAGCGGGCAGCAGCAGAGCCACCAGCGAAACTGTCGTCATGGAGGACGAGGAGAACAGGCCCAAGAGGAGGAGAGGCCTGGGTAAGCACAGACTGATTGAATTGGAAGGGGAAGATGGACGGGATACGAACGAAGGTGGGCGCTTATTAGAAGAAGGTGGGCGCTTATTAGAACTAGAGAGGACGGTGGCGGCACAGGGAGCCAGGATGGATGCGTTCATGGAGCGAATGCTCAAGAGAGATCAGATGAGCCAGGACGGCAGGCCAAAAACCCCAGAGGAGGGTAGATCGCAGGGCCAAAGGGAATGGTAGTATAGGCTTAGAGGGCGAGCATTTTGTAGTTACAAAGTTAAGGGACACACAAATGGGGTGGGGAGCCGAGTTGGCGGCTAGCAAGGGTGTTCCTGGTGCTCGCTCCACCCAGGTTTACCTGGGCGTGACCACTATTGAGCCCAATGAGCAAGGAAAACAGGAGTAAGGGGGCTGATATGGCAGGTGCCTGGGTTAGAAGAGTTCATGCACAGGGTCCCCCCGCCCCTGGCGCAGGGGCGGGGGAGGTGAGTGCTACGGCAGAGCCAATGGCCAGAAGTACCAACCATGCAACACTAAGGGATAAGGTCAAGGGTAACGGGGGAGGAGGGGAAGGTGGAGAAGAGTTGAACAAAGAGCGGCTGAAGGGAGGGAGAGGGGGGCGATTTGACCCTCTCCCTGGAGGTAAGCCAGGTTCAAAGGAATTGGCCGAAGCATGGGGCGCAGTCTGGTGACCCGCCCCCGGAGGTAGGCCGGGGTCAGTGGCTGAAGCAGGGGGAGTGGGGTTGACGACCCCTCCTCGGAGGTAGGCCTAAAGGCAAAGGAAGTGGCTGATATGGGGGAGGAGTGGTCGGGTGACCCCTCCCTGGAGGTAGGCCAGGGGCAAGCTAAAGTGGCTGAATCAGGGGGAGAGGTCAGAGAACCCTCCTTGGAGGTAGGCCAGAGGGTCAGTGAAGCTGGCTCGGGCCAGGGAAGGGGGTACGACGGACCAGGGAAGGGGGTTCGACAGGCCAGAATGAAGGGCCAGGGAAGAGTGTTCCCCTCAGCATTGGAGTCATGTTGGTGTCGTATATTTTCTTTTTTGTGAGAGTAGGCCAAGTGGAGCCTCGCACAGAGGAGCTGCGAGAAAGTGGAGTGAGGTCAGGAGGCTGCTTCCCCGAGAGGAGCGCCGCGGACTGGCTGCAGAAGGTGCTGGTCCGTCCACTGTTAGAAGGGGAGCGGGTGGGGTGTGAGAGCAACACATCGGACAAGATGCACCTGGTGGAAGGACTGCCTCCGCTCCCCAGGAAGACAGTAAAATGAATTCAGAGGGGTGAATTCGTTGAGTTCACGGAGTTCCCCATCTTTGACGGGGGACGAAAGGAAGGGTCATGGATTGTGAGCAAGCCGGAGAAGACGGACGAGTTGCCGGAGAGTCCAGCAGAAGATGCTAGAAGGAGAGCAGGCCCTCGGGAGGTCCCGGATGCCTCATGGTGGGGGACCTGTTTCTCCCTGTTCGAGAAGGCCAGGTTGGAGACCAGGCCAGAGTTGGCTGACCAGCTCCGCGCCTATAGAGAGGCCATTGCGGAGACAGCCAGGAGACACCGCTGGGGAGTGTGTTGCCCGGTATGACTGGTACTTTCGCATGGCGGCAGCAGGCAGACCTGACAGGAACTGGGCCGTGATGGACGCGGCGCTGCTGGTAAGAGAGCTCACGCTCCCATCAGCTGGTCAGGCCAGAGGAGGAAGCGGCGGGGGCAGCCGGGTTGGAGGGCCAGCTCAAGCCGGCAGTGGGCAGAAGAGAGACAGGAGGCAGCCGGGGGCGTGCTTCCGCTTCAACAAAGGCGGGAGTTGCGGCTATGGTCAGCAATGTCGTTTTGCCCACACCTGCTCTGGGTGTGGAGGAGACCACCCAGCTACGAGATGTCTGAAAGGGCCAAGGAATGTAGAGGCCGAGCGTGAGGTCAAGGTCTAAAAGAGTGGGCCGAGGCTACTGGAAGCTGGATAGCAGTCCATCATATTGTTAACATATTATAGTATCACTTGTATTGTTGTGAGTCATTGCCATGATGTGCTGGGTGGAATACATTATTACAATAATGTCAATAGATGAGAATGAAGGGGGTTGGGGAGTGGGTAGGGACGGGTAGATAAAATGGGTGTAGGTTAAAGAGAGTATGTAAAGGGGTTAGGCTAGTAGAGAGTAGGGAAAGGGGTGTAGGCTAGTACAGAGTAGGTAAAGGGGTGTAGGCTAGTAGAGAGTAGGTAAAGGGGGGTAGGAGCTAGAACCGCACACACAAACTACAAGTAGCCTCCAAAGACATGAGTACTGAGTGGAGTCATTATGTGTTGACCTAGGGTACCAGTACAAGGCTCAGCTGCTGGAGCTGGAGCGGGTCTCTGGAGGGAGGAGGAGCGGGCCGCTTACAGGTGCGGAGGCTGTGATAACACCGCTGGTGTGGCAACAGTGGGAGAGGGAGTTAGAAGATCACCCCGACAAGGAGTGGGTGCAGTTCCTCGTGAGGGGAATCCGGCAGGGATTCCGCGTGGGCCACGATCAGAGCGTGGGAGAACTCAGGAGGTGTAGAGGTAACATGTGCTCTGCCAGGGAACAGAGTGCAGTGATCCAGGAGTACTTGGACAAGGAGGTGGAGGCCGGAAGGATGCACAAGATTATATTGTAAAACTCAGTGTGAAGAAATAATTCTCATTAATTGCATGGTCATGTTACTGACTAGAAGTTGTCTCAGTGTAATAACTTAGTATTCGCTAATAGCGATCTGTTTAATAACACCTTGACTAAGTTTTACTAAAAGTATTAAAATGCATCCTGAGGTGGCCGAATATAACTATTAAGATTTCATTACAAAACTTGGCTTTAATCAACTTGTAAGTGCACTCACACACACAGACAACCAACAGGTAAGGATCATCACAATCACATGTGATACGCAGCACAATAATTGTCAACACACATATGGTAAGAATCGGTAATAGGTGCGAATGTTAATGTCCATGATAAAATCCACACTTGTTCACATCATTTACCCTCAGCTTTCAAAAGTAGTGGGATTAAAGAGGCCGATAGTAGTCAGGAGGTTGGCAGTGACGCTGGGAGTGACGCACTGGCTGAGAGTCAATAGTGATAGGGGGTGTTCTCGGTACATCTGCATCAGGGGTATCCTGAGAGGCGATAGGGGTATGGTAGCAGGGCTGAAGAGATCGGTTGAGGTGACAGCCGGGTCAGTTGTAGTAGTACGATCATCCTTTGGGCAGGTTACTTCAGTAGTATAGTGGGAGGTAATAGGGGGATGCGCCATCATAGGTTCCCGTCCAGACTGATCAGCAGGCTCGCCACTTTGGCCCACACTCGGCAGGTCATCCTGAGACGAGGGTTCAGCAATTCTCCCAATAGGGGCCAGGTAATTTATGGGACACTAGTTTCTCGACCATCGCTATGCCAGACATATGCATACTGAGGGTTGGCATGCAGGAGTTGTACCTCATCTACTAACGGATCACTTTTACTGCTACGGACATGGCGCTTGAGGAGAACGGGGCCAGGAGACATAAGCCATGTGGGCACAGATCGTCCCACTGAAGATCGTCTCTCAAAACTGAAGAGCCTCTCATGGGGAGTAGAGTTGGTTGCCGTACATAGGAGAGATCGTATAGAGTGGAGTGCGTCCGGGAGCACTTCCTGCCAGTGAGCGATAGGGAGGCCTCGGGTTCTTAGGGCAATGACAATTGCTTTCCATACAATGCCGTTATACCGCTCCACTTGCCCATTGCCTGCCGGGTTGTCTGGGGTTGTGCGGCTAGATGCAACCCCTCTAGACTAAAGGAATGATGGAGTTCGTCACTCATAAATGAAGAGCCCCTGTCCGAATGGACGTATGCAGGCATGCCAAAGACTGAAAAAAGCTCACAAAGGCACCGAATAACAGACTGGATACTGACATTTTTGCATGGGAATACGAAAGAAAATCGACTATACTCATCCACAACGTTAACAATTGTTTTGTAGTGTTGCTGCATTGATGTTTGTTCTTTATGTTTCCACTATTAGTTTCTTTAGTTATATTACCTATGGAGAAATTAATTACTGACTTTCTATAATAAACTGCATAAGTATCATAATTATCAAGCCTTTAAACAATGCACAGTATATTCCAAAGCTAGTCTACCTTTACCAGCTACATGATTAAGCTCAAGTAACTTAAGCACTTTTTTCTTTTTCAGGAGGAATACTAAAAAAAACAACAACAATTGTGAGCGGGTCTGGGAAAAGGGAACTTACAGAGCAAAATTGAAATTGAGATATAGGCTCCAGAAGTAAGTCATCAGAAAAATTCTTTCTTTCTCCTATTTTTGTTTTATGCAGAATTAGTCTTAGTGACCCTTACTCTACGTCTATGCCAAATTTAAAATGTCAAAACAACTTAAAAGACCCCAAGCATGCCGTTGAAAGACAAGCTACTTTTTATTCTCTCTCGTTCTCGAAGTACAATAAACGGGGGATGGGCAGAGTTCAAAGAAGCAGCTAAACACGGCATAGCTTTGAGATTATTGCATGTACTCTACAGCTTACCTGTGGCTGAAAGTTTACCGCTACAGCGAATAGAGTAGCCAAGGATTCCGACTAGACAGGCCGTGAGACGCTTTGAAAGCTAAAAAGAACTCTACGCAAACTTCGTTAGTCGCCGTTAAAAAGCGGCTGTACGATTTAATTGCGTATGCGGAGTACGCCGTTAAGTATACGGAAACGTTAATTATACCGGAAGTGGAAATTCGTATATGTTTCTCAATTTCTAGTTCAATTGCTTTGCTGAATACAGCCCAGTTCAACTGCCAGTTTCTCTGCACGTCGAAGGTTTTACCCTCCAGTATTTTGGCACTAAGTTGAAATAAATTGTATCTTTTTATTAGCATAAAAAACTCAATTTTTTTTGGTTTGCTCCATAAGGTCCCTTTTCCTAGACCCACTCACAATTAGTCTTAGTCGTAATAAGTGTCTCCTAAACTGTCTACCCTTAGTGGAGAGGTGCAGGAAAGGGCTCAAAATTAAATGTGTTATAACATGCCTGCTCACAATTTGTGCTAACACAACCCGTATAATGTAATGGTATCTACAAATATGTGTGTCAGTAAAGACGACGACAATGGTGACCAACAATGACAGTGTGTGTATATATGAATAATTCATGAGCTGAGCAGAACTGGTAAAGCATCATCATTACCTGGCTGGGAAAAATGTCAATTCATGCCCACTCTATAGTTGACAAGAAAAAAAGAGAGAAAAACGAAGTACCTCCATGTCAGATTCAAAACAACGACCATCGACTTCACAGGCATGCACAGTTACCATTAAAAATCAGGAGCGGACAGTATTGAAAATCCTGGAGTGCCTTATTACTGTCCAGGCCAGCCTGAACTCACAAGTCACTTTCTCCATGAAAAATCAATTTAGCTTAGCTACAGGATCATCACAAACATTATCTTTATTTGACCACACCCCATTTAAACCCAATCACCTTTATTTATAGTCACTTGTACTTAAGTATCTCATTTGCAATAATGAATGACGAATTTATAATTGAACCAGAGTAGAATTTACGAGTTTGTGCAACCCGCATTGGGAAGAAAGAGTTTCCGCAGTGGGAATCCTCTACTGATCAGCCATCTTGCCGCAGATCTGGTCCTTCAACTTCTGGCTACCAAAATCACACCCCTTGAGTACGTGACTTACAACCACAGCATTCTCATTGGTCCTTCGATCCGGATCTTTCCGAGTGGAAGAACTTATCAGCACCTACGCTCTCTAGTTATCGAACCCCGCCTTTGTCTTCTTCTGTTGTAGACTGTGCTGCCTAGACCATGCCCGTCTCTTTAGAAGAAGAAATCTGTTAGATTCAGACCTTAGACGATCCTGTAAAGGGACAGCTTACCTCATTGGATACCGAAGTCAAGAAACTTCAAGATACCCCATGTGCACAAATTCGTCCTGGAGACATTACCAAAACGCTTAGTAAAGCAAATAGTCTATCAACTCTCTTCGAAGTACTTCAAGAAAGGTATGAAGAACTTATAACCGGCACACATGCCATTGAGGAAGAGATTTCTCAAGGCAATTTAGTCAAGGAACGTAACACCAAATAGATAGAGACATTGGAGATCAGATTGCTCTTTATGATGAAGGAGCTGTTATACTTGAGTCTCTCTCCACCCTATTGGAAGTTGACAGTCAAAGCCTGTCTATCTTAATCAACTCAAGATATTGGAAGAACGTACTACAGAGTTCAAAAGAAATTCACGCTATCACAGTATTGACCCTGACATCGAGAGTCTTAGGGGAAAGCTTAGTGCTGTGCTCAAGGAAGTTCAAGAGCAGATTGCTCGTGAACAAGACTCTTTGTCCTCTGCACGTACGCCACTTGTTCCAGAAATCGTTGTCAAAACAACACCTTCCTCATCACATAGACTAAGAATAACTTTACCAAAGTTTGATGGCAACCCACTTGAATGGAAACGCTTCTCTCGTTTGTTCACCACTGTCATCGCCAAGGATGAAGCACTGACAGATGGAGAGAAGGCATGTTTATTGTTAGAAGCTATGTCAACTCCTGAGACTAAGAAAGTTGTACATACTGCATCTCAGGGTTCAGACGGATATGAACTATCTTTAAAAGCTTTATAACAGAAGTAAGGCAAAGAGAGAACAATTTACCGGGAGCATCTTCAGATTCTCACTCGTCGAAAAACCTTTGGTTACAATTCTAAGGATCTTACCTATATCTATGAGACATGGACAAACCACACTCAAGGCCTCAAGGACTGCCATGCGTATGAAGCTACAAACATTTTGGCTACTCTTTTAGAGTCTCAGTTAGACAGAGATCTTGCCCATCAGTGGTCCATCTATGCTTCGGATTTGGAAGCACAGTCTTCTTTGGAACAGCTACTGGAATTTGTCAAGTCCAGAGTCAATACCGCTCTCCCACAGGAGCAACTCAAGAAGCCTGCTCTGACTATGTCCGAGCCATCACAACTAGCTCCCTCTCGACCAGTCTACAAAGTCGAGCCATCGTTACACAAGTGTAGTGCCTGTGACCAAGATGGACATACTCTGTCTAAGTGCTCAACATTTCTTAGTTGGCAGCAACCTAAGAGACACAAATTTGTCAAGGGAAAGCGTTTTTGTTATAATTGCCTCAGTCACAGTCATGTGCTCCGAGTTTGTTCCTCAGCATATAACTGCAAAAGGTGTGGCAACCGTCATCACACCCTACTACATCGAGAGGCTCCATTAACCAACTCAAGATCCGAAACTAACTCACCACCCTCTGACTCCAACTCACTACCAGAATCCAACTCAACACCTGAGGATAATGCCCCTGCCAACACTGAGGCTGGTTATGTTGCCTCACATCCATCAGCCCTTCTATCTACTGCTGTTACCCTTACCAGTTGCGGAGAGCGGCGACAACAAGCTCGAGCATTACTTGGCAGTGGAGCATCAATCACCCTTGTGTCAGAACAGTTGGCATCATTGCTCAAAGCGAAGAGACACTGTCACAGGCTGAACATAGCTGGTGTTACTGGAGAGTCTGTTAGTCGAGCATATATTTATATCTTTCTTGAATCACTTCATCCTATGGAATCAGCTTGTCAAATAGAAGTCAAGGCCCACATTGTACCAGCACTACAATCAATTCGACCACCCAAGAATCCTAGGAAACTTCTAGACCTTCCATGTATCAGGGGAAAGAAACCAATAGCAGGTCCTAATCTTGGTGGAGAAATTGACCTTCTTGGCATAGCAGATGTTGGTCGATGTACTTGCGGCAACCCTTCTCTTTCATATGATCGAGCCACTATTGCCACGCATACAATCTTCGGCTGGGCACTTAAAGGAGCAATTCCTGATGAGTTGTTATCCTTGTCAAGCCTCCACGCACAGGAAAGAGAAGATCCATTAGATGCTGCCTTGCAACATCTGTGGACTTTGGATCAAACTCCTGATGTTCACACTCGCCATCTTTCACCTGATGAGTAGCAGGCAGTGACACACTTTAAGGATACATACCAAGTAACATCTAGTGGTCATTTTTCTGTGAAACTTCCAAAGATTTCAAACCCTCCCGAACTCGGTACTTCTCGTCCCACAGCTGTGCGTCGGTATATGCAGAATGAGCATTCTCTACGACGCAAAGGAAGCCTTTCACAATTTGAGACCGTGTTATGTAAATACCTTGTATTGGATCATGCCGAGTTGGTACGGCCTGCAGAAGTCATTCATCCCACCACCCAAGCTTATTACTTACCCACACATGGAGTAGTCAAGGAAAGCTCGACATCAACCAAACTGAGGGCTGTGTTTGATGCCTCTGCAAAGAGCTCCAGTGGCAATTCACTCAACGATCAACTTCTGTCAGGACCCAATCTGTACCCTCTGCTCACCTCAATCTTACACAAGTTTCGCACTTACCCAGTTGCAATGTCATCTGACATCAGCAAGATGTTTCGTGAGATTCTTCTTGACGCATCTGAACGTGACCTGCACAGGTTTCTTGTACACCTTGAAAACGGTAAACTCATTGATGATTGCCGAATGAAGAGGTTAACTTTTGGTGTAAAATGTTCACCCTACCTGGCATCACAAGTTCTTCGGCAACTGGCAGACCTGAAGGAGAATGGATTTCCTCTAGCTGCTAATGTTATCAGGACTTCTTTTTATGTTGATGACTGTTTGACCGGTGCTGCCACTGTTGAAGATGCCTCAAATCTCCGCCAACAGCTCTGTGACCTGCTCACCACTGCAGGAATGACACTACGAAAGTGGCGCAGCAACTCCAGTGCCTTTATTGAATCAGTTCCAGAACAACTTAGAGAATCTGCTGACCTTCACATTCAAGACCACCTTTCGTCTTCGAAAGCGTTAGGGATACACTGGAATGTTCAAACAGATCAACTTCACATTGAAGTTCCTAAAATTCCTAATGATGTCCCCATAACGAAACGTTTAATTGCTTCTATGACGGCAAAGGTTGATGTGCTTGGCCTATTTACTCCTGCCATTATACCAGCGAAACTCTTACTGCAGCATTTGTGGTCTCTACATCTTGACTGGGACACTCCTGTTCCTGAAGAGGTTGCCTCAGCCTGGAATACATGGACGTCTACTTTGCCTCTGCTTGCAACACATGCTATAGACAGACAAACTGTACCACTGGATTTGCCAGTTGTCTCTCAACACCTACATGGTTTCTCGGAAGCCTCATCGCTGGCATATGGGGCTTACCTCCGTACTGTCTACTGGAACTCAGAAACTTCTATTGTTCTTGTTGCTTCCAAAGCTCGTGTTGCCCCTCTTCGTCCAATCATGATTCCTCGACTTGAGTTAACCGCAGCCTATCTCCTGGCCAAATTGCTTGCCTCAATCTCATTGGATTTCAGTATTCCAGCTGTTAATGTACATGCCTGGACCGATTCAACAATCACTCTCTCATGGATCAGAAAATCTCCATCATCTCTGAAGACCTTTGTAGCAAATCGTGTTACTGCCATTCAAGACATTGTGGCTCCATCATACTGGAGACATGTGTCATCCAAGGAGAATCCAGCTGACCTGGCCAGTCGTGGAATTTCGCTTCAAGAACTCGTGTCTTCTCACCTTTGGTGGGAGGGACCTGCCTGGCTCAAGCTACCTCCTATGGATTGGCCTCACCTTGATATTAATGCTGGTAATGACTTGCCTGAACTACGTGTCACAGTGTCATCTGCCCAGCCACTCTCAGAGAATCCTTTATGGTCCCGGTATTCCTCTTTTCTTCATCTTACTCGAGTTCTCTCTTGGATTTATCGATTTATCTCAAACATTCGTCTTTCCCAATGCAAGCGCCAGTTCTCACCTATTTTAACTTCTGAGGAATGCTCAAAAACTCGCACCTACTTGTTCCAGCAAACACAAACTGAACATACTCTGACATCATCTCAGTTTTTCGTGCTGGAAAGACTTTGCCTCTCAATCACTCCCTGGCAAAGATGGAATATGAACAAGAATCAACTTCTTTATGTTGAAGGTCGTGTCCGGGATGACAAGTGTCCTCGTCAGCCTAGAGCTCTTTTATTGCTCAGCCTGAAGTCAGCTCTCACAAAACTATATATCAGGACTCTACATGCTCAGTATAATCATCCCAGTGTTTCCACACTTCTTGCAATTGTGGCTGAAGACCGTCATGTTTAAGAACTTAAAGAAATATCTCAAATCACTTAGTCGTTCCTACACCATCTGTCAACGAGCTTACTCTAAAGCACATCATCAACGAATGGGTTTTCTACCTTCAGCACGTACGTACTGATCCATCTCCTCCATTTTTACACACTGGAGTGGACTTTGCAGGTCCTTTTCTAGTTCGTCGAGGCAAATCTCGTAAACCTATCAAGATAATAACATATGCAGCTGTTTTTGTGTGCTTTTCGACACGAACAGTTCACTTAGAGTTGTGCACAGATCTTTCTACAAATGCCTTTATTGCTGCTCTGACACGATTCTGCTGTCGTCGAGGAACTCCTGCTCATCTCTACAGTGACAATGGATCAAATTTTATCGGTGCTCGTCGTGAAATGGAAGAAATACGGACTTTACTTACTTCTAAAGAAACTTCTAATCGTATGTCTCATTTCTCATCAGATCGAGAATTTTATTGGTACACCTCTCCTCCATGTGCACCTCATTTTGGTGGGCTGTGGTAGGCAGGAGTCCGTGCTATGAAGATTCTGCTTCGCAAGCTCGTTGCTATTCATTTACTTAGCTTTGAAGAACTTACCACAATTTTGACAGAAGTAGATGCTATCCTCAACAGCAAACCACTTGTACCCCTAGAAGCTACCAATGGTGAAGGTTATACAGCTTTCCGGGTCACTTTCTTATTGGGAGACCTTTGAAAGCTCCTCCATCAACACGTGTTGACTTAGACTCTAAACTTACTCTGCTCAAGAGATGGAACCTTGTCAAACGTCTCAGCTCAGACCTCTGGCTACAATGGCAGTCTCGATATCTCCAGTCACTACAATCAAGAGCTAAGTGGCACCAGAAAGTTCGCAATTTTCGACCTTGTCATTGTCAAAGATGAGACCCTGTCCCACAGGACATGGCCATTAGCCACAGTCACTAGAGTTTTTCCTGATGATGATCACCTTGTTCGTGTTGTAGAGATACTATGCAATAGAAAACATTACCGTCGCTCCACTCACCTTCTGGTCCTGCTGGTAGAGGACCATTCTGGCCCCCCCTGGTGTATGTCCAGGCCAGCCTGAACTCACAAGTCACTTTCTCCATGAAAAATCAATTTAGCTTAGGTACAGGATCATCACAAACATTATCTTTATTTGACCACACACCATTTAAACCCAATCACCTTTATTCATAGTCACTTGTACTTAAGTATCTCATTTGCAATAATGAATGACGAATTTATGATTGAACTAGAGTAGAATTTACAAGTTTGTGCGACCCGCGTTGGGAAGAAAGAGTTTCCGCAGTGGGAATCATCTACTGATCAGCCATCTTGCCGCAGATCTGGTCCTTCAACTTCCAGCTACCAAAACCACACCCCTCGAGTGCGTGACTTACAACCACAGCATTCTCAATTACCATGTATCCGCTTCTTTCTTTCTTTTTTTTTTCCCTAGGTCTTGCCCAATCCATCCCTCACTCTATAAAAAAACTGAATCATCCATTGAACTGAATTGGGAAAGAGTGTTCACCTACAGTAGCTAACCATAATCAACCAGAAATCATGGATATAAGTAAGGCAGAGAAGCAGGAGAATGCAAGCATCAAGAAAATAGAAGCAAGTAAGAAAAGACAGACTGATATAACAACTTCAATGAAGAAATGAAAGAAAATGTACAGTAAGGATAGAGGCAGGAGAGATAGACAAAGGAGGAGAATGTAATCCACGAGTTGAAAGGAGGAATAAGAAAAACTGGGTAGCTCAAGAAGAAAGAAAGCAGCAGAGAAAAACCATGGATAAAGATACCTTATGCCACTGCACTCTTAATTTGTAAAAGTCAGTACATCAGATGCCACGGTGTGGCAGGGTACTTGTGTAAATAAATGTAAAAAAAAAATCAAAATTGCTTCAAGTATTCATATACATGTATCCACTTATTTCTACAACTACCTTTTTTTTTTGTTGATGTTATTAATTTGTGGACAAAACTACTGGTTTCATATTACTGCATCATTGACCAATGCTCTTACCTTCTTCCACATCCTTTGGGTGCTTCCCCATCTAAATGCAATTAAATAAATACTATTTTCAATACAAACACAAGTATATCAAGATAGTGAGGTGATTCAGGCAACTAATTTGCTTAAAAATTCTGGCAATTGAAACGAATTATATTAAACCCTTACGAAATGGTGAATGCCACTAAACACATGTATCACAATAAATGCTGGAAGATATGAGAAAAAAACATGTGCTAAAAATATAGTTTTGTGAGAATGAAGAAAATTTTAAAAAGCCACAGAAAAAGACTGAAGTTTAGTGTATGAAACACACTGTAGCTTGACCCTACCTATAAAAGAGTAACATATAAAAAAAGCTCCAGCTCAGTGTGAAGACTATCTTCATATTACTTGCTTACTTTCATTATTCTCTCTGCTGAAGTTTGACATAGGGAATCTTTCTTTAAACAAAATAAAGTGCATTAAAATTGTAACCTGAAAGTTCGTCACTTGCTCACCACAAAAGTCTGTTATTAGAAAACTTGCTTTTTTTATTCTTATTTTACTTCTGAGCGACCAATGCTATTATCATGTGTGCACATATCTATAGTAAAAGTGAAATTTGTAGAGCATAATTTCACAACCTACATGAAATATCCATAAATGCTATTAGATCTTAGACACACCATTGTAATAATCTAATTAACCCTCAGCGCGCATGCGCCCAGAGGGTTACAGTAGTCCTAGTGTCATTCTGTCACTCTGTCTGTCAACAGGCACTTCTGGAAGGTAGGAACCAACCAGGCTCTGAAAGCGGCATCAAACAGCAGTATTTCACGAAGTAAGTTCCTTTAATGTGCCAGAATTTTGATTTTGGACTTCATTTTCCAGAAAAAAGCGAGTCTTTCCAGAGCCGTGCGATTGTAGGCTTACAGCGGGAACCGCCCCTTAAAAAACTTGCTTGTCACGTGAGCCAGCTTGCAGGTTGCAAATCACTTTTAAATAGCTAACAATTACATGCCATCAGCGTGAGGTGTTGCGTTGCGTAGTCTTTGAGTGAGCAAGTACCTAACCTAATAGTCTCTGGTTCGAATCCTCGTCGATGCTTTTTTTTTTTCCTTCTTTTTTTTTCATTTTTTTTTTCCTTTTGTCTTCTTGCCTTATTTTTCTTTATTATCCTGTTTCTTCCTACTGTTTTTATTTCTTTCCTACCTTTTCCTTTCTTTTCCTCTTTCTTTCGTGTACTGTTTTTCTTTCTTTATTCTTCCTTTTTCTTTTCTTCATACCTTTTTTCATTAATTTTATTCCTCTTTCTTTTGTCCCTCTTCATTGTCTTTTTCTCTTTCCTGCCTCTCTTCATGCCACTTCTCTTTCTTTTTTTGTTTCTACACTTCTCCTTTGTTATTATTTTCTTTATCATACTAGCTAACTAGCGCTGAGGGTTTGCACTTCAGTGCTCTAGTTTAGATACTGACTTACATCATTGAGCTCAGCCTCCAAATTTATCTCTTTCTTGCCGCAAATGTCACTAATAAATTTAGCAACTGTTCTGTTTCCCTTTGCCATAGCAACATGAAGAATATTATTTCCCTATAAGTAGTAAAAACAACAACAAAAAACAAATTAAAACCATGAAAATTGTCTTTTTTTAACTTTCCTTACAAAAATAATCACTAACAAAATAATGTTGGAACTCAATTCTAAGATATCAGGCTGTTTATGATACTTTCCAATTTATAGTAAACGAAATGCAAATTTTCATTTCCCCTCACATTGGAGTTCTGAGTGCAATGGTAGTTTATCCTAACTGACACATTACTTGCCACTCCCACTTGTACATTCATTAAAACATATTAATTTACCTCTTTATCCTGTATATTCAAGGGACAGCCTGACTCAACCAGGATCTCTGCTAGATCTTTATTATTGTGAATGGCAGCTAAGTGAAGTGCCGTGCTTCCTCTTCCTCGTATGCCATCTTGATGACACTTGGCAGTAATGTCTACTAAACCCTCCTTATGGAGTTCGAGGAAATAGTTGACTATGTTTCGATCAGATTTGTAGTATTCACAAGCTACTAGGAATGGAGTGTATCCAGCCTAAATGAGAGTCATCAATAACAGTAATCACTACTATATCTGTAACATAACACGTACCTTAGAGGATTGCTCCAAAAATTCTTTGCTTTTTAATTCCTTGAATTCCTCTAACAACCACTTCACACCTGTGACATCTCGTTGGGTGCACATCTGATGCAAAACATTCCAGTCTTTCTAATAAATAAATAGAACATAGTGCAATATGGTAAAAACTGGCATTATGTATAAATTGTTCATATAAATAAATTATGAATTTAGAAAGGAATAAAATTAAACCTTATTGATCACTATTATTTGATTTACGCCAAATTGTAATTTACATATTATTTTTATGCATGCATGTAAAGAAATTATATTTCAGAAAGAAAGACTTTAGTCTACACACATTCAACTCCATGTTAGACATCAGGCATGAAAATAGCAGTCGGCCATCGGCCAAAATCCGAACACACAGTTTGATTGGCCGTCCAACTATGCACGCAGTCGGCACTTCAGCCGATCAATCTGGGTGGGGCAAACTTAATGGGTTGATTATCAAAATGCACAATCAGCAATGAATACTAGAAAGCATAGTATAAGTTGCAGTACTGCTGATGCTTGTGGCAGTTCCAGCAAGCAGGCAAGAAGACAAGTAAGAAAAGAGACTTTATAAAAGTGGCAACGGTTGTAAGAAAAGGAACACCAGTCACTGGCGTGGTTGCGAGCTGATATGGACCTCCAGGACAAGTCCCTAGTTTCTACCTTGTGGTGTTGTTTGTCGCAAATTGAGAAGCAGCTTACTGAACAAAAAAACTTTTCAAGGCATGGATTGAGGGTTCTATTAATCATAAACCAGCAATATTGTTGATCATGCTGGAGGTTAAAACGTGCGCAAGATATTTGTGTGTGATTGAGCCATCAAAAGCTGATGCTAATGGATTGATAGCTTGTTTTAACCAAGCTTTAGCATGTATGGGTATTGACAATGTCCTAACAAGAGAAAATGTTCTTGGAATTCAAAACCATCCAGTTCTTGTCGGCTGTGGAACTGATGGAGCCGCTGTTAATGTGTCTGATCAGAATGGAATGCGAGGTAAGCTACACGCTAGTTTGCCTTGGTTGTTTTGGGCATGGTGCTATGCTCATCGCCTTGAACTTGCTAGTAAGGATGCCTTTTCTAGCATCTTTTTAAGGACATAGATGAATTGTTGAGACTGTACTATCTATATGAGAAATCGCCTAAGCGATGTCGTGAGCTCTCTGATCTTATGGATGATCTCAAGGAAGTGTATAAGTTGCCTGAGGAAGGTGGTAGTCATCCTTTGAGAGCTCATGGAAGCCGCTGGATTTCATACAAAAGGAAAGCATTACAGAGATTTGTTGACAGGTATGGGGTCTACCTCAAGCACTTGGAAAAACTCACAGAGGACCAGTCTATCAAGAGCATTGACAAACAACGTCTGAAAGGTTACCTGCTCAAGTGTAGAGAAGCAAGAATGTTAGTTGGTTCTGCTCTCTATACAGATGCTCTAAAGCCAGCTTCCATACTTAGCTTGACTTTGCAGGATGATGATGTGGATATCGTATTAGGTATCAAGCATATCCTAAAATGTCATACTTTGTTGAAGAAAATGTCTTCCCAGAAACCAGAGGAGTGGCCTGTGACAAAAGTAGTAATAAGCAGGATGAATAACGTACATTGAGGAATGGTGTACCAAGGATCAGAGCTGCATCTTTATAGCGACACTACCATCAAGCAATGTAAAGATCAAGCGCTAGCTGACTTGAGCTCTCTTGATCAGCAACTGCACGTTTGGCTTGAATGGTCAGATATTAATTTGTTAAGATCAGTTCTTCTCTTTTTGGATACTCAAAGCTGGCAAGATTGTCAAAAGATGATCGAATGAGTGAAATCAAGTGTGCTGTTTTAAGTCTTTCTGAAGTATTTCGAGCTCCTCTTGAAGCCAAAGGGGTTTATCTTGGCTCAATTCTTGATGAGATTGAAGACATTGTTGAGTACTCCAGGACTTACCTAAGTCTAGGGTTGAATAGTTACAAGAAAATTTGGTACCAGCTACAATCATCACCTGATTCTGCAAAGTGGCCTGGTGTAATATGTATGTGTGAGCTCCTCTTTAGCTTACCCTTCTACAGCTAAAGTGGAACGTCTATTATCAACTATGAAAGTTATTAAAAATGAGAGACGAACAAAACTTAGTGGCTCAACTTTGGATGACTTGTTAGAGGTCAAGGTGGAAGGACCTTCACTGGATAATTTTTCTGCTGATGCAGCGATAGAGCTATGGTGGAAAGATTCAACTGGACGAAGAGTTAACCAGAAACCTTGAAAGACATATCGACGGCGCAAGAACACTTCTACCACTTCAGCAAGTGACTCTGAAAGTGAATCTGAAACTGAACTGGACCTTGAAGCATGGGACAGTTGGTTTAGTGAGGGTGTGCGTGTGGAATCAACCCAGGATTCTTTGGACTAATTAACCAATACAAATACATTTGATATTGTATTAGCTACTAGCTGTGTTACTGTTGAGTGTTGTTCTTTTATAATTCAGTGCTGTGTTACTGTTGAGCGTTGTTCTTTAATTCAGTGCTGTGTTACTGAGTGTTGTTCCTTAACACAGTAAAATTATTTCATTCAATCATATCTTTACCTATGGAAAAGAAAAAATATAGCTACTGGTATAAAAGAGACAAATCAATGATAAAAGTGAAGTTACAAAGCTATATATAATTGTGTCAGATCAACCACACACAATGTCAGATCAAGTAATGCTGTGATCTGACATATTTCAGGTCACTTTTAAAAATAAAATTTTAATGCCTGGACATCATTTCATTTATAGTGATGAAGAAAAAAAAAACTGTTCCTAAGACAAGCACTTATGTTACACACAAATTTCTATACCCCATATGAAAAATAATTGCAATTCTTAAGTGTGAGTAAATAATTAATCCTGTGTCTAAATTAGTTGTTCTAGCATTTACTCACATATTATATATAACTAGTGGTGTGCTTGAGCACAAATGGCGAGCGAGCCTAATACTACACCACTGTAAACGTTTGGTTCTAACTTCTAATATACAAGCTACTAAAAAAAAGTCGAGTTTTTTAATTACGTATTATACGGTAAAGGCATTCAATGCCATAGTAACCACTCCCCGAAACTGTTTGAATTGAAACAAAAACATGTCACGTTCTTTAAACTTTTTCTTTGGGATATTTTTAGTAATTGTTGTAACGCACAATACTTTCACATAACTGAACATATTTACGCAAGACTTACCTTCGTGGTAAGTCAAGTGGACAATGAATTTTCAAGTAAATACTGTTGCATAGGGCTTATAACTATGGAAAATAGTGTATTAACTTACCACTGCCACTAACTCAAATAGAAATGGAACTTCAGTAAGTTTTTGAGTTTAAACTGCACCCGCAAAAAAATTCAAAGCAGTAAACAGGGGGGCTAGGGCTACGGGTAACGATCGTTAAACCGGAGGATACTGTTTAGCGATGTTTGGGACGGGGTCGAACGCTGAGTTAACTCGAAAATACGAGAGGGTCAAAATACAAATGACATACGTACGTCCAAACATATAAACAAACAAACATCCCCGATTTTCAATTGTGTTACCCCTGAGAGTGTCTTGCTCGCTCCGCTCGCTCGCTCGCCAATTAAAAATTCTTGATAGCACATATAAACTAGACTTTTCACTTACATAATCTTTAGACTTTAGTGCTGCTAACAAATCATTTCGCTTTTCACTGGGGACATCCCATAGTGGCTTCATTTTATGCAGCTGGCCTTCCCTTGCTGCTATGTGGTAAACATTTTGCTCCAACTATAAAATGAATGAAAAAAATCCACATTTTGTTAAAAGTATTATTGGTCAATAAGATATAAAACACAAACTTAGCATAATTAAAGGAATTAATCAATTAAATTCACAAAGCCACTCTTAGCTGAATTGCAATAAATAGCCAGTTCTCATTGCACTAAATCTGATTGTAGGTGTGTGGAACAGGATAATTGTATCAAGTTTTGAAACTTACAAAGTATGTACATATAAAAATAATAGCAATAATAATTATAAAGAATAGCAAATAGAAAACACAAGACTTATGCATGAGGCCTGCTACAACTTGTTTGGTAAAACATAACTAATAATATTATTCATTTTCACCTGCTCAGTTCTGGACTTACTCTATTTTTCACATTGCAGTCCAAATACTCACACTCTACCAATCTTTTGACTACTTCCACATGGCCATGTTTTACAGCATACATCAGAGGTGTCCAGCCCTACATAGAAAAACAACAACAACATAATAACAAAAAAAAATTCTCTGGTAAATTTATGACTAGATTCCAAGAAAAAAATCTGACTATTACTTTAATAATATATAATATTTATGTGTTCCTATAAATGAATAGCTATTAGCTATCTAGCGCAGCTTGTTTTGCTGTTTTTTTTTTGTTGTTTTTTGTTTAATAAAGAGCGAGTTGGGTAGATTAAAACTAGTGTTGTTTCAACCAAGAGTCTAAACACAAGTTATTATAATATTTCATCTACTAATCCGCCAATAATATGTTTGTCAGACCTGGTGATTACTACAATTTGACGGTTATCAGTTGCCATGGTAGAAATCTATTTTAACTTAGTATTCACCAAAAAAATATAGGTAGAGTTTAGCTTACAACCAGTTTAGTAATGATGAAATAACAAAAAAGTATCATCATTTATAAAGAGAAAAGCAATAAATTTGGACATACTTTCACTAGCATTACCATCGTAAGTGTGGCCACACACCACCTGGCTGTTATGCACGATTACTACTATTGTATATTTACAGGGCCTTCTCCACTACCACACAAGGACAAAGTACCTGCTGAAGCGCCGCTCACTAATTTTAGAGTGAATCTGGAGGAAATATCGGGCCCAGTTATGAAACTTTGTAGGACTTTTTGGAGTGGTGCGGTAAGTTGGAGCTCTGTAATTTGGTGCACTACAAGCCAAGCTGATACTCTACTGTAAGAGAACGAGTTCTTCTCCATTTCAATAATAATTTATGATTTATCTGCAATTTTCTCTTTTTATAAGATATTGAAAATTTCACATAATCTGCAACAGGGGTCAAATGGAGTGCTATAGGCTTATCATTTTCTAGTTGCTAAATTCTGAGCTTCCTAATAATATAAAATAATTGCATACAAACCAACGACATATGGCAAGTTTTCTGGAAGCCCTATTATTAAAGTCAAATATCGATGCTTTCGTTTCATTTATAAATCAGGGCCATAGGTTACCTTCGGTGAGTCTCTGTTAAACCTGCTTGCCGATTACTCGTAGCTTGCTTATCAACGACTGTTACACTTACTCATAGCTGATGTGTGTGCCGGAGGTTTGCAGTCACACACGCAGCCATGCTTAGCCTTTTGTGCACGGCCACGCCTCCGCAGAGGCCTGGTTGGGATCGACCCGCTCAGCACGCGCATGAGAATTTTTTCCCACGCGCACGCCGCGCACTCGTGCTGCTTCACAGCTTCGTCCCAAGCCGCACGACAGAAAACCAGTCACGACATCCCTCCCCTCGATGGGAATGTCTGAATGAATTTATTAATTCCCTAACCCTCTATAGAATTGGGTAGAGGTGGGTGGGTGTTTATCCTTGCCGCCAGACTCCCCGGCAGCCCTGGCCAGGCTCTTCGCCGCTTTCTTATCCTTTGGCCTGGCCTCTTCCATCCTTTTGTTAAACTGGATGCACTAGTCGACCCTTAGTCTTATTGGCTGGATTTGCCCGCATTTTTTCCCGCTGCATGTTTACCTTGACATGCGCCAGTTTACCCTCCGCCCGCGCAGGTATGGGCTCCTACATACTTCCCCTTCCAGGTCTTGACTCCTCCCACTCATTTATTCGCCGGTAACCTCGGTACGCTTCTCTAGTACCTGCCGAACCGGTCTGGTTGGTCGGTTTTGGCCGGACCAAACTTTTTGAGATGCCTTTTGCTCATGCACATTGTAGTAGGACCCACCCCCACTATAATTTATAGCCCACCTCTTCTACTCTCTCACTTGATTTATTGCCACGTGGAAATGGCTTTTTCTTTGGATTCCATTGTCATTCCCTCCAAACCACACCAGCCACTAAACTTCCGATTTCCAAAGCGTCGTTGTGGCGTGAAGAAAGTCATGGAAAGGAGTTTCCAGCCTAGTTGGTTCGAAAAATGGCCTTTTTTACATTATGATGAGAGTAAGAATGTAGTGCTTTGTCACACCTGCATGCAGGGATTCAAGATGAAACTCATGAAGACTAGTACTAAGGCTGATCCTGCTTTTGAAAGTTCTTAATAATACACTTAGCCTGGCTTTTGGAAGTATACTAAAAATGTTTCTAGTTCTATGTAAGACTTACGTAAGTATGCCACTTAGTCTTGCTTCATTCAATATACCAGTATTGTTTTTATTAATTTTCAGGTAATAAATAATAGCTAATACATTTAGCCTGGCTTTTGGAAGTTTACTGAGAATGCTTCTAGTTTAATGTAAGGTATGCCTGTATGCTAATTAGTCTTTTTACTAAAAGGCCTCTGGTTTTATGTAAGATTAATGTATGTATGCTAATACAGATAGCATTGATGCAGCTAGTATTGTTTATTATTACAGATTTGTTGAAAGATTTAACCTCAGTATTGGAATATTACATGGGCAATGTTGATGGTGCCAGTGCTATGTCAGGAAGTAAAAGCGGAGTTGCTACAAGAATTAGGGAGTTAGAGCCTAGAGCATTTTATGGGAATGCTCTGAACTTGGCAGCATGTGATACTTTGAAGAAATCTAGAGTCATGAAAGATGCAATAGAGCTAACACATGAAATTACTAAACTTATAAAGTATTCCCTTAGGAGAGAAAATATTTTTCAGAAAGTTAAAGATAACCTTCCATCAAGTGTCTGCCCAGGAATTCGTATCCCATGTCCAACTCGTTGGACTGTCAGGGCTGGGTCCTTTGAATGTATTACCAACAATTTCAAAGCATTGTAGCAGACCTGGGAGGAGGCTATTGAAGTAGTTAAAAATAGTGAAACAACAACAAGAACACGTGGTGTCGCCTGTCAAATGATAACTTCAGATTACTTTTTTGGCAATCTTCTTGGTCAGTTGATTTTGAATCATGCTGACAATCTTAGCTGCACACTACAGGATGAATCTATGTCTGCTTCTGAAGGGCAACAGATTGCTAAAATGACAGTTACAACTCTGAGTTCAATAAGGAATGATGAAGCTTTTGAACATTTGTGGAAGACTGTTAATGTTAAGGTTAGGGTACAGGGTTATCTCATGAATATTAATGAGTTCCCCTTTTTTGCTACACTTTAAAGTTATTTCTTGACTAAACCAAACCTTAGAAAGTAAAAAATCCATTAAGAGCTTCCCAGAGCCCTAGTTAACTCTATATTTCCAATCTAGGATCTTGTTACTAATTTTTATGATTGACAGCAGCTAAGTCAGTTTTATTACACTATCACTAATCAAAGTCTCTCTTACTATGCTTTTCTAAGAAGAACAATACCTACCACAGATCCAGATATAGTCACATTCCAATAATCAATGCTAAGTAACTATCACACTCTCCATCACTTCAAAGCAAACCACACTTTACCTCCCAAGGCTCTCTCCTGGATTTTCGAGGAATTTTTTACCGGTACCTTTCCCAGAGTCCACTAAATAAGAAACTCAAAATTTACAGTCTAATCTTACAGGGAAATAGGCCATAGGAACCATCAGCTTTCACTGTTGATCAGATAAGCTACTGGTGATGGGAAGCAGTAAGTATAAGCGACACCACAGAAACACCCACAGGCATGTGTTCAGGAAGAGGAAGCCACACAAGCTAAAGGGAAGCCCTCAAGTGAGCAAATCCAAAGAGCAGCCTGTGAGCAAGGAGGTAGGAGGGGCAGCACAAGTCAAGATGGTGTGGCCAAAGATTATGTGGCACTGAGTGGTTCAAGGATTATTAATCTAGATAAACTGCAGCAGTACACATCTGAGTTAAATCAGCATGCATCTAGCTGTGATGGCTCAATCATTCTGAGTGGTGAAGTGAGACAAGGATTGGCCTCTGTTTTTTTCTGGGCCGTGTTCAAAGTGCATGCACACAATCACTTTAGAAACATCCTCTAAAGTGAAAGGTCCAGGAAAATATGCAAGATGGGAATGCAATTTGGCAGCAGTATGGGGCCAAATGGTGACGGGAAGTGGACATAGCCATCTTGAGGAAGCTATGGGGTGCCAGTGATGACCAAGTCGGCCTTCATCCAAACTGAGCGGGACATAGGGGAGTGGTGGAAGGAGAAACTGAGTGAGTCCATGCTGGAGGCAGGTAGAGAAGAGAAGAAGTTGGCAGAACAGGCTGGTTCTTTACCATGCAGGAGCGCAGTGATTGTGGATGGAGGCTGGAGTAAGCGGAGTCATAAGCATTCCTACAATGCCAATTCTGGGGTTGGGATTATTGTAGGAAAAGCAACTGGCAAGCTACTTCATGTAGGTGTGCGCAACAAGTTTTGCTCGGCTTGTGCTCAAAACATCCCAAAAGAGAAGCACCACTGTTTTAAGAACTGGGAAGCATCATCTTCAGAAATGGAGACAGATGCAAATTGTCGAGGGATTTATTGCTGCCGAGAAGGTGCATGGAGTTCGATACACCACAGTGATTGGAGATGGGGATAGCTCGGTGTACCCTTCACTTATTCAGCAGGTTCCTGGCTGGGGTAACTGCATAAAAAAGCTGGAGTGTGCTAACCACATCTGCAAGTGCTACAGAAGTGCTTTGGAAAAGTTGGTCAGTGAGAACCCAGCATACAAGGGAAGTGGTGGTCTCACGGAAAAGATGAGAGAAGGCTGGTAAGTGCAGCTCGCTGTGCTATCAAAATGCGCAGCAAAGAGCCAGACAGAAGGCTGGGTGTGAAACTCTTAAGAGCTGATCTTAAGAATGGACCCAATCACTGTTTTGGGAATCACCAGCTTTGCAATCCAGACTTTTGTTCTTCAGCAAAGAATAGACTCCTGGCTTCTCCTCCAGTGCAGGAAGCTGCAGCCCAGTCGAATCCAGAAAAGAGTTGGAACTGGAAGAAGACGAACTAGCATGTAAGTCAAGCCTGAAATGTTGAAATTATGAATGCTAACACATGTGCATTTCACTTCAAAGTGTTTTTCCCCGCTTTATACTACCATTTGTTCTTATTACATAGATATGTATGCATTAGCAAGCTCTAATGCTAAATGAGTGGTGCCTTTAGATTTCCTCATTTCACATAAACAAATAATTTTAGTGATATTTTTGTTGTATTATTATTATTATAATAACGATTACTACTACTACTACTACTACTACTACTACTACTACTACTACTACTACTAGTTTTGTATTATTATATTTGTAACTTTATTGTTGTGTGTTATTATTATTATTATTATTGTTTAGATTAGGAAAGATTGTGGAGGGAAACTCTGTCAAGTAATCCTACTGAGGAGGAAGTGATTCAAGGAGGGACAACTGCTACCGAGATTAACCCCAAGATGTACCATGACATCCAAGTGCTGGTAGCAAAGGCTGAGCAACTGATTGATAATGTCACTACAAATTTGGCAGAGTCATGGATGCACGTGCGCACCAAGTTTGATGGGGGGAAAGTCATCAATCGCTCGCAATCCGGTTCCTGGGAGCACCGTTGCATGGGTGCTGGTTTGCAGCACAATATCGGCAAGGAGTGGGGACCTGCAACTTGGAAGCAGATGACAAATTCATCCCCAACTAAAGTTTTCAAAGGGGTTTTTGAACGATCTGTTAGAAAGGCTAGCAAAGAAAAAGTAAGAAAGCAAAAGACACTATTAAACAGCAACGACGACTGAGGAAAATCACTCAGAAGAAAGAATCTCGCAAGGGAAGGAATGCATATGCTAGACATGACAATGGAAAAGTGGAACATTTGCTGTACAGAAAATTTAAAGGAAACGCAGCTACTCGTTATGGCCAGGTACTATAAGACAGAGCAAAAGAAGAATATAAGATATATCAGCAACAGCAACACCCAGGACTAGCTATTCTCGACTGTGGTCTTTTTATATCGAAAGGTACACAATGGTTCGCTGCTACACCAGACGGATTGGTCACAGATCCTAGTGAAACTGAACATTCACTAGGCTTGGTAGAAATAAAAAAACCCTTACAGTGCCCGCAATTTTACTTTGGCTGAAGCAGCCGAAAAATCACCATTTTGCCTGAAAACAAAAGACAATAAATTAACATTAAAAACAAATCATGACTATTTTCACCAAATTCAGGCACAGCTATATTGTACGCATAGACAATGGTGCGATTTTGTTGTTAGAACAGACAGTGATCTCCATGTAGAGCGAATCTACAAGGATGTCTCATGGGAAAGAAACCTCAAGAAACTGGAAGATTTTTATTTCACTGCATTACTCCCAGAACTGGCATGTCCAAGAGATCATTGTGGGGGAATACGAGAGCCACTAAACTGCTAATATTTATCATTTATATATATGACATAACCATTGCTATTCTTTATAAAAGTTCTTTCAATCCCCATTTCATTACTCACACTGAGAAAGCCATAGGCAACACCACAGGTGGGGGTTAAACCACAAGTTACAACCACTACATGACAGCTGACCATATAATGATATTCATAACACATTCAGTAGCGTGGGTGAAACAGTATACCTTTGGACATTGATGAGCCTAAACTTCCAAGACTTCATAAGACCGAAAAGACATGATGATGGCAATCACCCTGGTGATTTTCATGACACACCTGAAGCATATTACAGACAGATCTACTTTGAAGCTTTAGATTTAATTATAAATTGTATAGAGAAAGGTTTGATCAGCCTGGCTACAGAGTGTTTCAGTCTATTGAGCTACTACTGGTGAAAGCATGTAAGAAAGAGAGTTTGGAATTACAAGGAAACCAGCAATGTTACAATATAGGATGCAAAAAAATCACTTTAAGTCACTGTCACATGGCCAGCTGTCCCTCATTTCACAAGTCAAAAGGCTCATGCAACTGCTTTTGGTAATGCCAGCAACGAATGCATCCGCTGAACAATCCTTCAGTGGATTGAAATGATTCAAGACTTATCTTCGATCAACTATGTCGCAGGAACGCCTCAATTATTTAATGATTCTGCACACACTCAAGGAAAGGACTGATTTATTGGATATGAAAGTTATAGTGAATGAATTTATTTCTAATTCAGAAAATCGCAATAGTATACAGTGAATCCTCACATATCCGAACACCAATGGGCAAGTCAACTATAAGTGTTGTTCGGATAACTGAAAAGTTCGGATAAGTGAAATGAAAAATACGTAGTGTAAGGCTATTAATTAAAAAAAATTTGGGATACCAGAATTTTTAAATTCCTGATTCCATGTCGTTTACAGAACCTCCACTGCAAACCACAACTTGCTTGAAAAGTACTCCCTTCACCATACATCATTTTATGCAACTGAATGGCTTTCTCACACAAAATAGGGCCAATGATGGGGGTGCCTTCAATACGTTTCTGCTTCATCCAGATGTAAACAGCTTCATTGTGCTTCATATCATCTCCCAATTTCATTATTTTTAACTTCTTGTTCATTCCCATGTCTGTAACTTTCCTCTTAAAATCTAAGATAGAATCTTTTTGCTTTTTTAATGTCAGAAACCGTAGATTTTCCGACACCGTAACGTTCCGAGAGAATCGTTGTCGATACTCCGCGAGATAACTCCTTTAAAATTTCAATTTTCTGCTCTATAGTTAGAACTTTTTTCTTCCGTTTTTTTAAGTTGCTGCAATCGCTAGTACTTGGCGTTCCTTTACCACCAGAAAAAGAGCTACCAGTAGCCATTGCAAATCCAATATTTCCAGCTGCTTGGCTTGCAATATTAACGATACTTAGTGTGTCAGACGACGACACCGATAGTGTATATCCATGAATAATTCATGAGCTTACCTGGGTTGGTAAAACGTCGCCATTACCTAAATGAAAGTGTGACCTGCTTATAGTTGACAAGAAAGTAAATAAAAAAAGACAGAGAAAAAAGTTGCATTTTGGGGCTGAAACCTGCGACTATCAGAGTCGAGCACTCTCACCATTACACAGTCAGGAACAGGAGAGGTAGACAGAGTAGGAGTTGAAAAGAGGAATATAAAAACTGGAATCTCAGGAAGAAAGAGAGCAGGAGAGACAAACCATGGATAAAAATACTTTATGCTATGCTACTGCAGTCCTAGTTTACAGAAGTTAGTACATCAGGCACCACTGTGTGGTGGGCATTGTGCTGTGCTGGTGAGAGGGTTAAGAAGTTCTTTTACATGATCCCATCATTCTGTGATATATAAAAAAAAATTGTGCATGTATATATGAGAAGACAACATTAATGAAGCACCAATGTTGTGAACCCCCAGAGTTACTATACACTATACAGCTAGCTATTTCAAAGACCAAAACAATAACTTATTTTTGGAGTAGTATCAATGTGACTAGCTCGCGCATGTCAATATATAAAGTTTGAGCAAGTCGATATGCAACTCGTGCAATGAAACTGTAGACATTAATGCTGTCTTGACAGAATTTTTGTTTCAACTTATTTTTTCCCCCAAAAATTCCAGTTGGCCGTACAATCATAAACGATTGTTGGTACGTCTGTCTGTCAGTTAGTCAGTCAGTCATTCTGTCATATGGATCTTAAAAATAGCATCTTCCCGAAGATTGAAACAAGCATCAAAATGTTGCACTGGACATTTTATGTCCCTTTAATGTCATAAGAGAAGCTTAACATATAACTGACACTCACCTCACCAGTAGTTTCAATGGTAAACTCCAAGCACGCCAGAAAACCACTGAGAATAATGTAATGCAAAGCTACCGCAGGAAGCAAAGAAATTATTTGCTCATGTGAGTACGGTGTGACTATAGGAGGAAGACAGACAGACAAACAAACCTGAAACCCTCTTGTGCATGCGGCCCTGAGGGTTAACAGTAATCAAAACAAAGAAAAAACTTGTGAGTTTAAATCTTTAAATTATATATAATATATATATATATATATATTAATGGGAAAAATCGCTGTTAAATTGAAATCGCACAGGGAAAGCGAAATAGCGCATAACTAATTTGAAATACCTCGGTAACTAAGTGGAAACTAAGTGAAATACCTCGGTAGTTAAGTGAAATAGTATGGGTAAGTGCGCACGCATAGAGCGTTAACCTTGGAAACGTACAGTTCCAGTAGTTTCTAGTTGGAGACAATGTCCTTCTTTACCACAGAACCTCTACCCGTATTAGACGGAATGTTTTACAACAGATTAGGAGGAGTCGTATGATGAAAAGAAAGTTCCAGCGGAAGCTAATCCTGAAATAAGGAGATAGTGACTGAACAATACAGTGTAGCTACAATTGCAAAAGACTTTTTTAAAAGCTGGCCTACTATTAGTGAGTGATAGCACAGGTAACCTGTGCTATTAGGGGTCAATAGCACTCGTAAAGCAATTGAAATAACACTCGGCTTCACCTCGTGCTATTTCAATCGCGTTACTCGTGCTATTCGAATAGCACGGTTACCTGTGCTATTACTCATACATAATATATATATATATATATATATATATTGTCCTAACAAGTCTTCACATAGTAAATTTAGCAGCATGCAAATATAGTATGACAGATTTGTAATAGCTGACTATAGAGACAATCATCTCATCAGAGATCACCATCTTATAGAGCAAGAACTAATCATAGCCAATATACAAAACAAATACTTGATAAAGTTACCTTTGGCCTCAACTTGGCATTAATAAAGACTTGGCAATCATTTGATAACTTTTTCTTCTTAACAAAACGTTGCTGCTCCAATGATGTCTCCAACAAAAGATCCACCATTTCCAAATTGCCAGCAGTACATGCTATATGCAGTGCTGTAAGACCATCCTAGTAAAAAGCAAACAAACATGTTAACTAAATCCAATAGGAAATAACATAACAACTATGTGGTGAGTACCTAGGTAAAGGAAGAGTCCGGGGATTTCCCCTTAGGTGCCTTCCTGACCAAAACTCAACCAAAGGTCATATTTATATGGCACTAGTGCCAACAGTATATAAATATCATATGTGACCGTCTACGGAAAAACCGGGCACAACGCGGCGTGCGTAAACATCGAGAAAAGATCGATCGATTTCTTAAAAATGTATTGCTTCAAGCCGACGGAAGGGAACGGTTAGGTCTATTATAGCGGGAACGACTTAAGCTACGACGATAAAACTTGGAGAGCTCAATATTTGGACGCCGACAACTCTGTAAGTGCAAAAAATTTTTTTTCGAAGGGTGCCGCGTTGTGCCTGGTTTTCCTGTAGACGGACACATATACATAGCCTCATAGGCTCCTTAATAGTATAATAAAACTTCTATTATTTCTTAGGCTTGCCGTCCTCCATCGCAATCCTTACTGATTAATGAGAGAGGTTGGTACCACTGTAATGCATGTTGCATTATACATGATTTTAGCTAAATAGACAGAAATAAATACTACAATAAGCACATGGAGAACTACCTCATCGCACATGACTCATGTCCATTTTGTATTGCAACCATAGATGCATCTCTTGCAGGAGTCCATTATTGTAAGGGGGGAAAATAAGAGCTTGCTCTGTCAAGGGGGTCACCACTTTCATACATAATTAATAAGATGGAAGAGGAGATGGGTGGAAAAGGATTAGTTAAGAAAATCTTATAGAGAATGTGTGGCTAGTTAGTGTATTAAGGTGATATCATATTTGAACTAAAAATAACTAGAGGTCTATTTCCTTTTCATTATATATAATGGCTGTTAAAATTAGCAATATAATGTAGCTACTTCCACTTCTTCTTTTTTTATTATAATTTTCATTTCACTGATAAAATTTACAAAATGTTCAAGGGAGGCAAAATGAATCATGGGAGGGAGGTAGAAAGGTGTGAGGAGTGCTCTACCCCACCCTAAACGAATCCCTGCTATTCTCAAGCACTCTTAACTGGAGCTCATTTTATTAGTATTGTCTGCTGAAGCCATACATAGAATATACTCAGACGCTCTCTTCACTGACCTAACTTATGTCCTCACTAAATCTCTAATGTTCCAGACTGTGTGCACAACCTTGGAGAAATAACAAGTGCAGGCACACCATCTTGCAAATTCTACAATTAAGCTATTTGCCATTAAGAAATATTTTCCAGCATATTTGAAGAAACAAGAGCACCATAAAGGAGTACTAGCTAATCAGTTGTTGATGAACAAGGTTAACTATTGTACTACTACCAGACTGACCTTGTTTTTAAAAGCGACAGCAGCTTCTTCCTCGATGAGAGTTCTAGCCCACTCTGGGTTAATCAGCAAGGCTATCATAAGAGGTGAGTATTTCAGGTACTTCTCGTGCTCGCCCTCTAGTTTAAACTTATACTTTTCTGACAGGGCGTCATTCACTTGTTTAAAATCAAAATCGAGAAGTCCCGGGCCAGATTCTGCGGTACTTAAATAGTCCTTGAGTACTTTAATAGCCTGCATAGCAGACTCCTCAGATTTCCCTATTGTAGCCTGCACCAGGCTGAGCTGAAGTCTCAGCTTACTCTGCACCATTTTAACAGCCATCACGAACTATATAACCGCTCCTTTGTTTAGCTCGTTCTAACGACCTTTACCACAAGCGGGTGTGTCTAGTTGTTTCGTGGGAAGTTTCAAAAGCAGTAGTAATGAATATCATTAGTTCTTACTAATTATTAGCCAATGCAACACTGGTAAATGTCATTGAGTCGGTATAAACCCACCCACCTGCCAACAATCCTTTGTCGGCTCAAAAATTTAAAATTTGTAGTAAGAAAAAGAACAAGTAATATGTCCCTCCATAGGATGTACTGCTGAATGTGTTAATGAATGCTCAAGTGGCTATTAGACTTTTCTTTACATTGTACAAATGTATAGTAAAGTGGTATACTCTATAAAGTTCTACCAATAGCTACCCACTGATACAATGTACATATATCATGAAGTAAACACCAGATTTTAGAGTAACCATTGGTGCCATTTGCTATTCAGACCCCTTGTTGGTTGCAGATTGCACTCACCGATTACTGCTATTTTTCTGCCACACTCAGAATATTCATTTTAAAACAGCAGAGACATATATCCTGTAAAGCCAGTGGCTACTCTGCCAACATTATTTTAGCCTAATTTGCATCTCAGGTCATTTCATTTGATAATTCTTCATTGATATCAGTCACAAACAACTTATCACAGTGGTCAACTATACAGCCAGAACACAACACATAATGAATGTATTTCAAAACAATTATAGAAGTAGCTATCATGCTAGTTAAAAGTTGTACTATAAAAAATTAAGTATCAACAAGTTAACATCCGTTCAAATGCTGTCTCTGTAAGAGAAGTTGTTGCTTAGTTATACCCATAAAGGCTTTCTGCTTGAAAGAAAAGCACCTATAGACAATTAGTAGGAATTTACCTTACTATTCATTGAAATATATATGACTCCTTTTTTACACTTTATTGTACATTTCCCTTTTAGTGGACTTATTATACAGTAACCTCGAAACTGAGGATAATGTGAGCCAGGGCTTTTTAGTTCACAAATCAGAGGTTGCTTGCTTTCAACAATATTGATGATAGGTTTTCCTGCAAAGTTTGTTACATTGCATTTTTTTATGCCTGTGGTGGGACAGTCAGGCAGAGGAGAACAAACAGGGTAGTAACAGGAAGCAAAGGCTCTCCGACCAATATTTCACCCACTATGTGGCCAGCAACTAGAGACTAGAAGAAGGTAGCTGCCACCAGAATCTTACTATAGACACTGAAGCTGTTCAAGCTAAGGCAGGCTCCAGGTCATATTCCACTCCTAGGGGAAGCTAGGCATCAAACCTATGGATTCCCTCTAGCTTGCAAAGTGACTACTATTGAGCAAGGTAAGACTGACTACAAAAATCAAGAGTTCAATGCTATAATCATGTGTGTACATCATGATTATCCATACATTATGGTCATGACTCATTGTACATCGCGATTATCCATATATTATGGTCATGACTCATTGTACATCATGATTATCCATACATTATGGTCATGACTCATTGTACATCATGATTATCCATACATTATGGTCATGACTCATTGTACACCATGATTATCCATACATTATGGTCATGACTCATTGTACATCACGATTATCCATATTATTATGGTCATGACTCATAATGTGTTATAATTGCCTACAGTTTGAGTCAACAAGATGATTAGGGTCTTAAAAATAAATATTCTTTTTCAAGTTCAATGTGGTGGAGAAATAGCTAAGTTAGCTACAAGGCCTGAGATAATCAAATAAGACATGCATCAATTAATGAATGAATTTTTAATTCAATTTTCCCTAACTCTTTATCACAAATAATGGCATTTACAAAAGAATGTCTGAGAAAAGACCAACCTTTGAGAAGAGACTAAAAGTCATGTCCCCAATGTGGTCATTATTCGGAGGTTTTACTGTATAATATTGCATTCAGTATTAAAAAATTGTCAAGCCTTCCAGCTGTCTCACAAAATACTACTAAAAGTGTACAAAAATAAAAAAGCACTAGCTATGAGTTAATAATATAAAAAATAAAAACAAACAAACAAACTAAGAGCAGTTATTGTTTGACCATTACAAGTAATAAGAATTATTTCTCTATAAGTTTACACAGTTTATCTTGCGCATCTTTCAAATTTCCCTTCACAATATAAAAGAATTAAAAAAACAAAAAACAACAACAAACAAACAAAAAGAAGTTATTGATACTTATAAGTAATAAGCATTATTTCTTCATACGCTCACACAGTTTTACAATAATATCTTGTGCATCTTTCCAATCTCCCTTTACCAAAATGGTCAGAAGATTTTCATCATTCTGTTGTCCTCCATTTTTCCAGAACTGCTTGCCTACTCACATACAATCTCAATAAATTCCTATCTAGTTATTATTTTTTCTACATTAACATCCTAACCTTAGTAAAACAGGATCATCATAACGTCCAGTTATGTCATCCACCTCAGTCATGGAGGTCAATCCAAACAGGTAATACTTTTTTGTCCAGTCAGAAGAAATATTTGCCGTAATCTCACAAAAATGTTCTCCAGATGGCAATTCTTCAGATAAAATGGCAGGGTTAGAATCCATAATTTTCTTCACAACTGCTTTGTATTTCTAAAATAAAGACCACCTGAGTATCATTCATGTTAAATTATCTCCCCCATATTGATTAGAGTAATAAAAACATTGTTCATTTATTTTTTAATGAGAACTGATCAAACTTCATTGATAACATCTCTAGAGAAATCCATGACTATTAACTAGTACTTCATAAATTCAACATTTTCTTGCCTTTGTTTAGATATCAACCCACAATGAAATGCAGCATTTAAAGACAACTTATCAACACCTCACCACCGTGATGAAACAGTGGTGTCAGAAGGCCCAATAAGGCATAACATTACGTTGTACAAAATACCTTCTTGAACCAGCAAGCTGTCTACACTTTATATTGATTTAAACTCTGTGGTATCGTTGCCGTGTAATATTCAATTAACACCTATGTTATCAGAAACTCTTAGTTTTGGATAACATCCAAACCGACAAGTATTTCCTTCTTATCCCACAAAAAAGTTTAGTAATCAAGTTTGATTTGATGCCAGCTAACCACTAATGCTGAAACAGAAAGAAGTGCATCTGCTCTTTGAAGGATTAAACATACCTCCATAGAGCTATGAACCAGCTATATTGTTATTGAATCATCTAGTGCGCAATTAAGCGTAGTGACTGGTTACTCAGTATAAGAAATGCAACTTGCCCTTGAATGAATTAAACACTGCACTGGGAATGTCGCTTCCTGCGCAAATGTTTCGCTTTATGCTAGCCTAGGGTGAAGTTAGACAACACCCCAGACAATCAAAGTAAATAGGTTTTGAAATTATATTGAATTGAAGTGGGATGATAATACAACGATGAGTAAATAAATAGGAAGTGGAATAGCACTAGACAAAAAGTTGAATTTCCTGCTGCAGTATTTGTGGTTGAAATGTGGTGATAATGCCATATAGACTATTCATTTCATGGATAAAAGAAATATGATATTACAGATAGAATTTCAGGTAGAGGATAGTACTAAATGCCAGGTATTTGACACTTAAGGATCACGTGGCATTTCATGTAGAATCCCAGGTACCTGACAGTTTATGGTCATGTGGCATTTCATGTAGAATCCCAGGTACCTGACAGTTTATGGTCATGTGGCATTTCATGTAGAATCCCAGGTACCTGACAGTTAATGATCACATGACATTTCACCTTAATATCAGGTACAGGACACTTCAGGATCAGATGGCATTTCATGTGCAATATCAGGTACAGGACACTTCGGGATCAGGTGGCATTTCATGCCAATATCAGGTACAGGACACTTCAGAATCAGATGGCATTTCATGTGCAATATCAGGTACAGGACACTTTAGTCAGGTGGCATTTCATGTGGATTCAGACTAATTAGCTAAACTGCAACAAAAGATATCATCAAGAATTTTTTTTTTTAATTTGTCATCATAATAAATAATCTTCAAATGTTCAGTCTTATTGTTCTGAAATTGCCCAAGCAGGAAGATCTGGCGGAATCGGTCTCTGGGAAGACTTATCCGCAAGTATCCTCTGTTTCGTCTGCCTTTTTGCTTGGGCAGACTTGCTGGAGTGGAACTCGTCGTCCAAGTCCATTAAAAACTTGTTGACGCGATCAGCCCTCCAAGTTAAAGGCTTCACATACAGCTCATCCTCGTCCCCACTCTCCTCACTCGACATCATATTGGCTTCCAGCACCAACCGCCATTTCTTACGGTCCGCATCATTATATTTTCTTATTTGGAAGACACTCTTTCTTTCCTGCAGTTTCTATAACAAAACAAACCATAAAACCAAATTAAAATTACCATGCTTAAGAACGAACTAAATTAGCTAATTTTGGATGACATCATAGTATGCTAGCTACTTATTTTCTTAGTTGTATTTACCCTTCTTATTCTTTCAGTTCTCCTCCTACATATTCTCTTGGTATCTGCCTTTCCTCGATCAGAGAGCGACCTCTGTTGGCTAAGATTTTTAAAATATGTGTATGCTGCTTCTGTACACAAAATTGAATATATTTTATATCACTTTTATATAAATAGTAATAATACTGACCTCTTATTTCAAAAGGTTGGAAGTCAGGGTTGAGGCCCTTTACTTCTGCCACCAATCTATTGGTGACAGTTCTATTTTCCTCGCTCCGCCAATCATACCTGGATATTTTAACCATACACTATTTGAATGAAAAACTAATAACAAAACTTACATCTCTCCAAAACAAAATCCTGTAAATTCATTTTCTTCATCAATCAGCATTTTGTAAGTTTTACGGGTCTCCGACTAAAAACCAAAATACAAAAAATATGTTTTCAAGTGATACAAAATTCTTAATGAATCGACCCACTTATAAAACAACAGCTTTTATGTCAATGTGACTCTGAACCGACTTATAGAGTCCAGGATGCTACCTATAACTGTTACTGCCATTTGATAAAAAATATATTCACTATTGCATAGTATTTTATATAGAACACTTTTTTACTTCTGCTAGACGCACTGACCCATAACACTGATGTTTCCCCCCTCCCTAAGTCCAAATTCAGGTATCAAATCCCGATAGCTAATCACTCATACTACTAGTGTGGGTATAAAACAAGTAGTCCGTGGTAAAGGATATTCATATGTTGACTCGTGCTGAAAAAACAACAAGAGTGAACAGCCAAACACGTAATAATAAGCGAATACCAATAGTTGGTAAAGGATTGCCTTACATAGACTCATGCAGCATGCTACCAGCTGTCAAACTTGAATCATTGTGGAATTCAAGATAATTAAAAGAATAAGAAGCATTGCGGAAGCATGATAGACTTTTTAAAACTAATTCAGCGTATATCTTTGCAGTTTAATTTAAAGTATGTAAAAAGAGTAGAGTCTTATACAGACTTGTGAAGAAAGTACAGTCATACACAAAATAAGCCACCAGTAATGCAATAATTGTAACAAATGATTCAGGGAAATACCATAACACTATACCAATGAGTGCCACAACTTTCCAAATTTCCTATAAAACACACGCCTAATCAGCCAATACCAAAATCGGTAAAGGATAGACTTAAACTAGAGAAGTAATAAAGGACAGTCATATACAGAAGAATTAGCCAATACTAATAATTGGTAAAGGGTAGTCATAGACAGACTCGTGGAGTAAGGACTGTCATATACAGAATAATCAGCCACTACTAACAATTGGTAAAGGGTAGTCTTACACAGAATCGTGGAGTAATAAAGGACGGTCATATACGGAATAATCAGTCACTACTAATAATTGGTAAAGGATAGTCATACACAGACTTGTGGAGTAATAAAGGACTGTCGTATACGGAATGATCAGTCAATATTAACAATTGGTAAAGGGTAGTCATACACAGACTCGAGGGGTAATAAAGAACTGTCACATACAAAATAATTAGCCAATACTAATAATTGGTAAAGGGTAGTCATAGACAGACTCGTGGGGTAACAAAGGACTGTCATATACGGAATAATTAGCCATTACTAATAATTGGTAAAGGGTAATCTTACACAGACTCGTGGAGTAATAAAGGACTGTCATATACGGAATAACCAGCAATTGGTAAAGGGTAGTCATACACAGACTCGTGGAGTAATAAAGGACTGTCATATATGGAATAATCAGCCAAGACTAATAATTGGTAAAGGATAGTCATACACAGACTCGTGGGGGTAATAAAGGACTGTCATAGCTATACGGAATAATCTGCCAATACTTATAATTGGTAAAGGGTAGTCTTACACAGACTTGTGGAGTACTAAAGGACTGTCATATACGGAATGATTAGTCAATATTAATAATTGGTAAAGGGTAGTCATACACAGACTCGAGGGGTAATAAAGAACTGTCATATACGGAATAATCAGCCAATATTAATAAAGTAGAATCTCTCTACAAAGGGACTCCGAAAAGCAAGTTGACTCTCCATAATAGTCAACATGGTTGGAATAGAACTGATTTTTATCATTGAAAATGGACTCCAAAAGCAACCAAACACCGTGCAAGGGCCAAAATGACACCCCCAAGCACCTTTCTAAAGGTTCAACTGTAATTAATAATTGGTAAAGGGTAGTCTTACACAGACTTGTGGAGTAATAAAGGACTGTCATATACGAAATAATAAGCCAATACTAATAATTGGTAAAGTGTAGTCATATACAGACTTGTGGAATAATAAAGGACTGTCATATACGGAATAATAGCCAATACTAATAAGTGGTAAAGGGTAGTCATACACAGACTCGGGTAATAAAGGACTGTCATATACGGAATAATAGCCAATACTAATAATTATAAAGGGTAGTCATACACAGACTCGTGGGGTAATAAAGGACTGTCATATACAGAGCCAATACTAATACAGTCGAACCTCTCTACAACAGCCAAGCATGGGGCCTTATTTCGGAGTTTTTCAGGTAAAGCCCACCACAAAGGAGGTGTGTCCGTCATAACTATGGCTAGCCAGGTCGTTACTGCTACTGAACTTCAAGTACTGGAAATAGACTCTTACATTAGGGGCTACCACGCATATACTGATGTATGGGTACCTATGGTAGGGGAATCACTATTGGTAAAGCCAGAGCCTGCAAATGCCAAAGATAAGAAAGCAGTGGCTATTTTGAAGGAGACTACTATTGTAGGTCATGTACCACAAAACCTGGCTCCACGGCTTTTCCAGTTTTTGAGAAGAGACGTCAACAAAGCATTTGCCGTGATACAAGGGGACAAAGTGAACAGAGGCGCTGGTTACGGTCTGGAAGTGCCGTGCATCTACCGCCTATACGGCCCTCCAGCCTATATCAATGAAATGAGGGAGCTGGTAAATGATCTGATTGCTGCTGGACATTTGTAATTCTGACTTGCTCTATATTCGAGTTTAAAATGACTAAATTGTTGTGCAAGCTATGCATGGGTGTGGCTAACTGGCCGTTGTGGGAGATAATTTTGTATTGCAATTTCACTGTGGGGTCCGGTAATATGACCGTTGTTCGGAGTTGGGAGTCAACCGTTTCTCAGAGTTTAAAATCTATTACAGACATGCGGATGGAGCTCCGTTCCCAGCGGAATGACCGTCGTTGAGAGTCTGACCGCTTCTCGGAGTCCCGTTGTAGGGAGGTTCGACTGTAATTGGTAAATTATCATTGAAAATGGACTCCAAAAGCAACCAAACACCATGCAAGGGCCAAAATTGATGCCCCCAAGCACCATTTTAGAGGTTCAACTGTAATTAATAATTGGTAAAGGGTAGCCTTATACAGACTCGAGGGGTACTGAAGGATCCCGCCAATACTTATAATAAAAAACTGTCATATACGGAATAATCAGCCAATATTAATAATTGGTAAAAGGTAGTCATACATAGACACGTTAAGTAATAAAGGTCTGTCATAGCTATACGGAATAATCAGCCAATATTTATAATTGGTAAAGGGTAGTCTTACACAGACTCGAGGGGTAATAAAGGACTGTCATATACGGAATGATCAGTCAACATTAATAATTGATAAAAGGTAGTCATACACAGACTCGTGGGGTAATAAATGACTGTCATAGCTATACGGAATAATCAGCGACTACTAATAATTGGTAAAGGGTAGTATTACACAGACTCGTGGGGTCATATACGAAATAAGGACTGTCATATACGGAATGATCAGTCAACATTAATAATTGATAAAAGGTAGTCATACACAGACTCGTGGGGTAATAAATGACTGTCATAGCTATACGGAATAATCAGCGACTACTAATAATTGGTAAAGGGTAGTATTACACAGACTCATGGGGTCATATACGAAATAATCAGCCACTACTAATAATTGGTAAAGGGTAGTCATACACAGACTCGTGGGGTAATAAAGGACTGTCATATATGGAATAATCAGCGACTACTAATAATTGGTAAAGGGTAGTCATACACAGACTCGTGGAGTAATAAATGACTGTCATAGCTATACGGAATAATCTGCCAATACTTATAATTGGTAAAGGGTAGTCTTACACAGACTTGTGGAGTAATAAAGGACTGTCATATACGGAATGATTAATAATTGGTAAAGGGTAGTCATACACAGACTCTAGGGGTAATAAAGAACTGTCATATACGGAATAATCAGCCAATATTAATAAAGTAGAATCTCTCTACAAAGGGACTCCGAAAAGCAAGTTGACTCTCCATAATAGTCAACATGGTTGGAATAGAACTGATTTTTATCATTGAAAATGGACTCCAAAAGCAACCAAACACCGTGCAAGGGCCAAAATGACGCCCCCAAGCACCTTTCTAGAGGTTTAACTGTAATTAATAATTGGTAAAGGGTAGCCTTACACAGACTCGAGGGGTAATAAAGGACTGTCATATAAGAAGTACCCCGCCAATACTTATAATTGGTAAAAGGTAGCCTTACACAGACTCTTGGAGTAATAAAAGACTGTCATATACGGAATAATTAGCAAATACTAATAATTGGTAAAGGGTAGTCATATACAGACTCGAGGAGTAATAAAGGACTGTCATAGCTATACGAATAATCAGCCAATACTTATAATTGGCAAAGGGTAGTCATACACAGACGTGTGGGGTAATAAAGGACTGTCATATACGAAATAATAAGCCAATACTAATAATTGGTAAAGTGTAGTCATATACAGACTCGTGGAATAATAAAGGACTGTCATATACGGAATAATAGCCAATACTAATAAGTGGTAAAGGGTAGTCATACACAGACTCGGGTAATAAAGGACTGTCATATACGGAATAATCAGCCACTACTAATAATTGATAAAGGGTAGTCATACACAGACTCGTGGGGTAATAAAGGACTGTCATATACAGAGCCAATACTAATAATTGTTAAATTATCATTGAAAATGGACTCCAAAAGCAACCAAACACCATGCAAGGGCCAAAATGACACCCCCAAGCACCTTTCTAGAGGTTCAACTGTAATTAATAATTTGGTAAAGGGTAGCCTTATACAGACTCGAGGGGTACTGAAAGATCCCGCCAATACTTATAATTGGTAAAGGGTAGTCTTACACAGACTCTTGGAGTAATAAAGAACTGTCATATACGGAATAATCAGCCAATATTAATAATTGGTAAAAGGTAGTCATACATAGACACGTTAAGTCTGTCATAGCTATACGGAATAATCAGCCAATATTTATAATTGGTAAAGGGTAGTCTTACACAGACTCGAGGGGTAATAAAGGACTGTCATATACGGAATGATCAGTCAACATTAATAATTATAAAAAGGTAGTCATACACAGACTCGTGGGGTAATAAATGACTGTCATAGCTATACGGAATAATCAGCGACTACTAATAATTGGTAAAGGGTAGTATTACACAGACTCGTGGGGTCATATACGAAATAAGGACTGTCATATACGGAATGATCAGTCAACATTAATAAAAGGTAGTCATACACAGACTCGTGGGGTAATAAATGACTGTCATAGCTATACGGAATAATCAGCGACTACTAATAATTGGTAAAGGGTAGTATTACATAGACTCGTGGGGTCATATACGAAATAATCAGCCACTACTAATAATTGGTAAAGGGTAGTCATACACAGACTCATGGAGTAATAAATGACTGTCATAGCTATACGGAATAATCAGCCAATACTAATAATTGGTAAATGGTAGTCTTACACAGACTCGTGGGGTCATATACGAAATAATCAGCAACTACTAATAATTGGTAAAGGGTAGTCATACACAGACTCGTGGGGTAATAAAGGACTGTCATATATGGAATAATCAGCGACTACTAATAATTGGTAAAGGGTAGTCATACACAGACTCGTGGGGTAATAAATGACTGTCATAGCTATACGGAATAATCAGCCAATACTAATAATTGGTAAAGGGTAGTCTTACACAGACTCGTGGGGTCATATACGAAATAATCAGCCACTACTAATAATTGGTAAAGGGTAGTCATACACAGACTCGGGTAATAAAGGACTGTCATATACGGAATAATCAGCCACTACTAATAATTGGTAAAGGGTAGTCATACACAGACTCGTGGGGTAATAAAGGACTGTCATATACAGAGCCAATACTAATAATTGGTAAATTATCATTGAAAATGGACTCCAAAAGCAACCAAACACCATGCAAGGGCCAAAATTGATGCCCCCAAGCACCATTTTAGAGGTTCAACTGTAATTAATAATTGGTAAAGGGTAGCCTTATACAGACTCGAGGGGTACTGAAGGATCCTGCCAATACTTATAATTGGTAAAGGGTAGTCTTACGCAGACTCTTGGAGTAATAAAGGACTGTCATATACGGAATAATCAGCCAATATTAATAATTAGTAAGGGTAGTTTTACACAGACTCGTAGAGTAATAAAGGACTCATAATTATACGGAATAATCAGCCAATATTATCTAAGTAGAATCTCTCTGCAAAGGGACTCAGAAAAGCAAGTCAACTCTCCATAACAGTCGGCATGAAAAGAACAGAACTGATTTTTGTCATTGTAAATGAACTCCGAAAGCAGCCAAATAAAATAAATAGCCAAGTGATTTATAATAATGGTATCTATAAGTTACTGATACGACATCCAGACTTTATCCCTACCAAACTGTAACATTGTATGTGAAAACTGTATAGCTAACAGACACTAACATTGCACTAAAGTGAACTGAAGTTTTCCAGTCACTCATCTACAGAGAAGATATTTTTTGGGTTATTATTCAATATAGCTTTGTGCTTCCCAAGTGAAGCAAATTTGAAAATGCCCACTCTAAGACTGCTTCTACATTTCCTTGCTGTAACTGTAACAGCAACACACACACAATTTAAGTTGCTTTTGTCTGGTGGCTAAAAATACTTTTCTTTCAAATTCTGTAATGAAGGGTAGCTAGAGGGACTAACTGTGACCAACATTTCTATAACTAGTTAGTTAAAAATAACAATGAAGGCTTGCTAATCGGATCTATTACTTTGCTCACTTCTTCATCGCTTAGACTGCTACTTGACTGGCTTTCAGAGCATGCTTTTTTGTATTACCAGATATGAAAGTATCAGGGGAAATTTTATTCCATTCTGATGTCTACCACTGTTCCATGAAACCAAGGTTATAACTTCTGACCTTTGCCATCAGACCACAAAAATATTGTACATGAAGCTTATCACACAAGTCAATACTTTTTATGCTAGTTTCATATTCAACTTTTAGCAGAAATATTCATTTCAATAGCTAGCTTTTAATAATAAAGTCTCAAATTTTAAGAAAACAAAAATGAATACATAAACTATATGAAATGATGAATACGCCATGATATAATTCAGAAATTAAAAGGAGTAGGTGAGTGTACAATGAAACGAAGGTGCAATATTCTCTTTCAGGATACAATTTATGAACATGATGAATGTATAAATTAATATTCACACAAAACAACTAAAAATATTTTTTCCAGCATTATGATCAGACATTCTGCTATCCGTCGTCAAAGTTAGAAGTGCAGTATTCTCGGACCAGAAAGAAGACATTTGTAGGCGTCAATTTGCACAGCTGAGCAGGAAATTTTCTGTAGATTTCATAATGAATGACCTTATCATGTCATCTTCTCCTAGAGAAACTTCGCTTGACGTCCACTAAATCTAAAATAACAAAACAAAAACAAACAAAAAGACTGATAATCATGTGTTTATAGTTGTGTGGTTTTCATATAGAGTAATAATTATAGTAATTAGACTAAAGTGAGTTGTAAAATCATGCATGTGATTGATTAAGCACTGATCAGTATAAATACTCTCATATAGCAGAGTTTGATACAGAGTTCTTCCCCCCCCCCCCCCCCCCCCCTCTCCAATTACAGTCGCCCTTCTACATGTATGACGTGTTGAAACATGCTGTAAATTACATGGATTAAAGATGGAGCTGTTAGGGCTTTCCAAAGTTTGGATAAAGAAGGCTTGGGAAAATTAGTCCAAGTGGGCAGTAGTAAAGGCAGTCATAGTGTAAGTTCTACAGTACTACTGTTGCCACACAACAAGTAGTTGATTTTTTCTTATTACTCAGCATTTTGAATTCATCAAGGAAGCAATTCCAGAAACAAAGGAAGAAAAAACGGCTTTTGCCAAAAAATTATCTATTACTTAACCTGTCCCTGTCAAGGTATCGCGACATTTTAATGCAAAAAGAACTGAAGCCGTAAGTTTAATAAAATCAATTTAATATTGATTTTGTTTAGCAACCTCACTCTCAGCTTAATGTCACGTTACTTCAAAATTATTGTGACTTCTAAATTTATAAAAATCCCTTTAGGTGAATAATATCCTAAATTTTATTTTTAATATTTATTTCCAGAGTTCTTGGAAAGAGAGCAGGACAAGCAATAGCAACCCCAACTAGAAAATCTCCGAGAAAACACTCTACAACTAATTTTTCCCCTCGTGACTTAAATGAATCACTTTAATAACATTGTTATTTCGTATGTCAGATACATATAAATTATATTCAATTTTGTGACAAAATAAATGGTGAATCACAGTTAGTTAATGAAAAATAATATAATTAACTAAGCAGCAAAGTTATAAAATAATTTTAGAATAATAAGTCCAATTGTAATTTTTTTTAATTTGTATGAGGTGAACTTCTATTTGTTTTTGGTTAAAACATCATAAGCTACATCAACACTACTAGAGTCAGTTTCAACATACATGAAAGATGTGTTAGCAGATAAAGCTCTTGCAATAATGCAATTAGATCTTGAATTTTGCCTCTTCATCAAACTTTAGAAAATTCAATATGATGTCTAACATTATGGGATGAATATGTATTATAAGTTGTCCCTAATATCTTTTCAAAAGTTATCAGGACTGGAATAAGTTTAGCTCTAGCCTAATTAAATATCCAGGAATGTTCTTAGTACTCCCACGCTTTGTTATGCGTAATTTAGAAGCAATTGTTGAAGATACAAAGCCAAATTGTTTTCTACTGCAAGCGTTTCTACATGAAATTACAACATGATTTTTTTTAAATATCCTATTTACGAAAATAACATCTATCAAAAATTAAATTGAAAGTAAATACAGATATAAAAATCATATTGTAATTAGATGAAGAAGCATGTTAACTCAAGTCGGACAAAAAAAAAATCAGTATCATATCTCTCATCATGTGGGATATCCTGGGAAGTCCCTAGTAGTCCCAGGACTTCTTGGGACTGGGATTTTTAGCTCTCATCTTGTGGGACATCCAGGGACATCCCAAGTAGTCCCAGGACTTCTTGGGACTTTTGAGACTATGATTTTGAGATCTCACCTTGTGGGACATCCCGAGATGACCCTAGTAGTCTCAGGACTTCTTGGGACTTTGAGACTGGGATTTTTAGCTCTCACCTTGTGGGACATCCCGGGATGACCCTAGTAGTCCCAGGACTTCTTGGGATTTTTGGGACTTATGTGGGACATCCCGGGATGTCCCTAGACATTGTATGGCTCCCTGGACTACAGCTCCATCCCTGTAAGACATATACGCATGTATATGTTGGTAGCAGAGCCAATCACAGGGCAAATGTCACAGCACATCACACAATTAAATAAGGCAATTAATAGGGCATGTGCCGTCCTAATTAATGCCCATCTATATGTGGTACATAGTGGGTTGAGTGTAGCTAGCTATGTATATGCTAAGAAAGGGCACTTTAAATGTAATGGCCAATACATCAAATCATTGCATTTCTGCTAGCCCTGTATGTGATGGTTACTTATATTGCCCGATATAATGTGGAAAAGACATCAGAGTTGGGGTCAAAATACTTTAGAAGTATTAATTGCAATTGCAAATATAGCTCCTTAGTTAATACAGATACTTCATAGTAAGTTATACTTGTACAACTGCAGAAGACACTATGTATGTACGTGTATTGTGAAATCAAGTTAACACAATGATAGAAGAGACTATTAGTTCATCCCAGGTGAGACTTGTAAATTATATTACCTATGTGCATGCACAGTGCTAGCACTATGTGCGTGCACAGTGTTAGTACTACGTGCATGCACAGTGTTAGTACTAAGTGTGTGCACAGTAATAGTACTACGTGTGTGCACAGTGTTAGTACTATGTACGTGGGTGGAGTGTTAGTACTATGTGCGTGCACAGTAATAGTACTACGTGCGTGCAGTAATAGTACTACGTGCGTGCAGTAATAGTACTACGTCATGCACAGTGCTAGCACTATGTGCGTGCACAGTGTTAGCACTATGTGCACGCACAGTGCTAGCACTATGTGCATGCACAGTAATAGTACTACGTGCGTGGAGTGTTAGTACTATGTGCATGCACAGTGTTAGCACTACGTGTGTGCACAGTGTTAGCACTATGTGCATGCACAGTAATAGTACTACGTGCGTGGAGTGTTAGCACTATGTGCATGCACAGTAATAAATAGTACTACGTGCGTGGAGTGTTAGCACTATGTGCGTGCACAGCGCTAGCACTATATGCGTGCACAGTAATAGAACTACGTGCATGCACAGTGCTAGCACTAAGTGTGTACACAGTGTTAGTACTATGTGTGTACACAGTGTTAGTACTATGTGTGTGCACAGTGTTAGCACTATGTGCGTGCACAGTAATAGTACTACGTGCATGCAGTGCTAGCACTAAGTGTGTACACAGTGTTAGTACTATGTATGTGCACAGTGTTAGTACTACGTGCATGCACAGTGTTAGCACTTCGTGTGCAGTACTACTTCGTGAATGCAGTGTTAGTATTAGTATGTGTATGTACAATGATAACAGTAGTGCATGCCTAGAGACTTACCATTATTCTCTTCTTCAATCAAGAACACCAGAACCTCAGTACAGATAGCAGCAGCCCAAGCACCATGAAATCTAGGAAATAAAAAAAAAGAAAAAGGTTATGACAATATTAATTCTAATGGAAAAGAAAATTAGTTATCAAGCCAAGCAAATGAAGCACCAAAGGTGTGAACCCTCAGCGCTACTATACACTAGCTAGCTATAACAAAATCATTTCTCAGACTGAAAAAATAATATATTTGGCTATTCCTAATCAGGTATCAATACAGCTCAAGCAATGAAAACATAGATGTAGCTAATTGCTGTCTAAAGAAGTAGCTAAACATGCAGGAGACTCCAGTTTCAACGTAAAACACCTGAATTCCAGCTCTCATTAACTTTTCAGTATGAAGCAAAAACTAACGTGGGAAGAAAAGAAATTATTTGCCCATGTGATTGCGACATGACGATAGGGGACATTACCTACAAAAATTTGAACCTACACGGAGCAGACAGCTTGTTAAATCATCATCCTGAGCAAGATCATACTTAAATCAACAGTTAATTGTCAGTAATCTCCAAAATCAGCTGACAGACAGACAAACAGATGGGACGACTACTATAACCCACTTGCACATGCGCGCTGAGGGCTAATAATAACAATCTGGCCAATGGCACCGATATCATTGCATACTACAGAACCACTAGCCTCAGCAACTATGATACTTGATACTTTATATCTCTATTCTATATGCAACAGCACAGGCCAACCAACACTTTAATACTTGTTTCAACTCTAGTGTTATTAGGGCTCAAAGAGTGGGAGCTGGAGGACAACTTGAGGATGCTAGGGAAGGTCTAGTACAAAAGAATAGCCTAGTGAAGGGTGCATGGTAAGGTCATAAGGTAAGGGATAGCATCAGCAGATGAGCAGTGCAATGAGACTGTCACTAATAAAGCATGTATAGACTTGCCAGCAAAGTGTGAGCATCAACCAAGAATGGGTCAAAGCCATAGGCTAAAGAGACAGCCAAAGCAGCCAGGGAATGCACAACTACAAGTTTACCCTAATAATGCCCACCCTGTAACAAGTAATAGGAGAATATCAGTAAGTCTTCAACTTTTTGGTTGGACATAAATCCAGTGTGGTAGACTCAATGCAGGTGAACCTAAGTCGTGCCCCAAAACAAAAAACCCTGGAAAGATTAGTACTTAGATTTAATACGTGACTTAGCTCACTACTTTAAGAAGAAAATGAACAACAATAAAACAACACAACATTATATTAAAATGGATCAACTATACAGATCTACCACATTATAATACCATAACAGTGGTATAGTTTCAGTAT
>WLWD01004910.1_pt1 | contig 50060 bp, 30 predicted proteins | sample 6712731 | NCBI WGS metagenome assembly WLWD01 (sample SAMN12718690, study PRJNA576275) | sponge metagenome | isolation source: marine sponge | host: Mycale hentscheli | place: New Zealand: South Island, Marlborough, Capsize Point | collected 2014-11-01
GGGAACACAAGGATAGATTTACAACCTCTGTCTCTATTCTCCGGCATAAATGTCTTCTGACTAAGTCAAGTCGAATGGATTGCTCTTACTAGAACTCAGATGTTGTTATACCCGTTAGTGGGTCTTCACTGCACAAATCACTCTGCTTCTGTGCATGTCAACAGATTACACTGGGACTAATTACTCAACTTGACTAGTCCCAAATAAATACTGAGCTATTTTTAAGATTTCATAGTTATTTCGCAGAGTGAAATGAGGCACTATCAAGTGTATATGTAAATTTTATATATAAATATATATATATATATATATATATATATATATAGTATGAATATATGTGTGTATTAGTAGTTATTGTGATATATACTCAAGTGAAAAATGGTTGGTAATGAATTTGGGCCTTATACAAAGCAAGATAGTCTTGAAGCACTTGAACTTTTGTTCAACTGCAAGTAGCTGACGATGAGGGCCACTAAAATATACACTTCTTCATTTCAGGCAACTATAAGGTATAGAATTGACAGTTTAGAGTGACATTACATTCATAGCTGGTAGAATTTGTTCAGTTTGTACGGCAAAGCCTATTTAAACTTCATATTATGGAAACAAATATATTAGGACTTAATTTTTAAAAGCTGTATGCAATTACACATGCCAAAGCACAAGGTGGTATTTGCAATATTTGTGATATGGTGAGTTGGTTTGTTTGTATTTTATCGTCTTGCTATCGTTTATTACCAGGCAATGTATGTTGATACGTATGCTATTGTTGTATTGTCTTCTGTAGCAGTTTTATGATTTGACCATTACGGACAGTAATCTGGAAGATGCTTGCCAGCAGCTGGAATTATTTTTGGAGAGTTACTGGGCTTCTACTAGATCAGAACTGATTGACTAAACTTTTTAATTTTACACAATTACACAATAAACTATTATTATATTTGTGCACTTGCACTTTATTAAATAGCATGGCAACCGATGTATACCTCATGGCATACAGCTCTATAAGCACAATTTTTAATTCAGTAATTTGTTATTGTTATTATTATTTTTATTATTATTACTATTATTGTAGTTGTTGGTGTTGCTAGGACTACTGCAAATTGTTTTTATTCTAGCTGCTTTATTTGAGAGAAGAAAGTTTTATACAGTGAATACTTCGATGAAGTGCAGATGGTCTAGTAATTAACCCTCAGCCCGCATGAGGGTTATAGTAGTGGTCGTTCCCCAGAGCTCTGTACGAAGCGAGACTCTCACTAATGAGTCTCAATTGAGATTTTGGTGTGTGTGTATATATGTAAGTGGGTCTAGGAAAAGGGACCTTATTAGGGCTGTGCGATTATTACTATAATTGGGTATTGGCAATTATCAATTTTGAATCACGATTAATCGGCTGATTATGATATGTAATGGTAATTAAAAATCAAGGTAAGTTTTCAGCTAAAAAACACAGCATGTCAACATTGTCAGGGTCCAAACAAGCTCTTTTATAATTAATTATTTGCCCTGCTGTGGAGAATAGCCTTTCAGAAGGCGTACTTGTTGATAGGAGGTACACACTACACAGTACACACTAGTGAAGCAAGACAAACAGAATGCCCTAGAAGACACACTACTTGACAGGAGCTAGACAGACACGTGGAAACACTGCATGACAGGAGACACTGGAAACACTGCATGCACGTGAGCCCTAGGATCCCTGAGCCCAGAGCAAACCACACCCAGGTAGATGGGCCTAGCTAAAAGGACAGCTAGAGAGCCTAGCAGTAGCTGGAGGGGCAGCTGGCTAACCAGCTGCCCCCTACCAGCTGCCTACGCCCGAGGGTCAGCTGTTCCCAATTAATCGATTTTGGACAGCATCCCCACGCCCCACTTCAATTTGTCCATTTACTAAATAATCGGATAATCTCGCAGCCCTAGACCTTATGGTGCAAATCAAAAAAATTGAGTTTTTTATGCTAATAAAAAGATACAATTTATCTCAACTTAGTGCTAAAATACTGGAGGGTAAAACTTTCGACACGCAGAGAAACTGGCAGTTGAACTGGGCCCTATTCAGCAAAGCAATTGAACTTGAAATCGAGAAAACATAAATTGAATTTCCACTTCCGGTATAATTAACGTTTCCGTATACTTAACGGCGTACTCCGCATACGCAATTAAATCGTACAGCCGCTTTTTCGGCGACAAACGAATTTTGCGTTGAGTTCTTTTTAGCTTTCAGAGCGTCTCACGACCTTTCTTGTTGGAATCCTTGGCTGCTCTATTCGCTGTAGCGGTAAACTTTAAGCCAAAGGTAAGCTGTAGAGTGCATGCAGTAGTCTCAAAGCTATGCCGTTTTTTTTAAGCTGCTAGTTTGAAACTCCGCCCATTCCCCGTTTATTGTACTTCGAGAATGAGAGAGAATAAAAAGTAGCTTGTCTTTTCACGGCACGCTTGGGGTCTTTTAAGTCGTTTTGACATGCGAAATTTGGCATAGACATAGAGTAAGGGTCACTAAAACTAATTCTGCAAAAAACAAAAATAGGAGAAAGAAAGAATTTTTCCGATGACTTACTTCTGGAGCCTATATCTCAATTTCAATTTTTGCGCCGTAAGGTCCCTTTTCCCAGACCCGCTCACATATATATATATATATATATATATATATTCACAATGTTATCTTTAGGTAGTGACCATCTCAGGTTATCACATAGTGTTATCTCATGGCTGTATTGAGCAAGCTCATTACCCTAGTAGTTATAGCCTAGCTTACCAGTTTTTTACAGCTACCTTACTCTAGTGGAGCCTACCCAACCTGGTTAGAGCAGCTGCTAAAATATTAGCTGGAGGTGTGGGGAGCCCCTAGAGAGTTTTAGGCAGACTTTACACCATGAGTTACCAACAACTACTTTGGTGAAGATATCTAGTGTGGAATAAACCACTTATTACACTTATCAAAGTTCAAAGAGGTCAACTTGTGCTTCTCCCCTCCCCCCCCCTCCTCCTCCCCCTAGGGCTACTTAACAGGGGGGGGGGGGGGGGGGAGGTAAACATTAGTACAGGCCTCAAGAAATTTAGGAGGAAAGACTTTGAAAAAAAAATGGAGAAGAGATATGGACACAGAATGGGAAAGACATTCGCAGCTAAGTCTTCCAAAGTTAGCTGAGTTTATTTACTTTTTTAGTGGTGGTGGTAAGTTAACTTCGTCAATGCGCCATTCGTCATAGTTACACGCCTTACGTAACAGATTTGTTCTTACTTGAAAATCCAAAGTCCAAGTCACTAAGAGAATACAACGCAATACTGTATCTACTTGAGCTCTGGTATAATAGAGCATTTGAATGGAGCGTACTTTGAAAGGCAACTAGCTTAATATAGTTCATTTTCTATTATGCGGTGGTAAGTTATCTTGGTTTAGGTGCAGTTTGTTATAGTTAGCTATACGCCTTATGGGAGCAGTATAGAGCCAGAAAATCCTGGGACCCATTTGCAGCTTCTATTCAACCTGAAGAATTTGCATTGAACATCATCAGTTTCACCTACATCCTTCCAAAATTTAATTTTAGTTTTGTATATGTAATTTTTTTTTTTACCAATTGTGGTTAAATATAATAATAATAATAATAATAATAATAAATAATGATTCAGTCATTCTTGGCTGAAATAGTTATAATAATTGCAAGTTGTGGCCAACTTGTACATGGAATTCTTTGAATAATCTTTAAACTTGGCTCCTGTTAAACCTGTATTATGGAAGACATGTAGGTGACACATTTTGCATAGTTAAAGGAAGTGAAAACATTTGTTGGACCATTTAAAGTCTGTAAGACCTCTATAAAATTCACCATGGAATTAGAGGAAGATGGTAAGCTACCTTTTTGGGATTGCTTAGAGTGGTGGTATGCTTACATCCACTGTGTACAGAAAACCTACACACACAGATAGATACCTTCACTTTAAGTCTCATCATCCTAATCATGTAAAGAGAGGAACAGTGAGATGCTTGTATCAGAGAGCTATAAGAGGGTAACTAATATGAGTGGAAACTTGAAGGAATAAGATAAACACCTACACAAAGTACTTCAAAGTAATGGTTATGACAACACAACCATTAGGGCAGGCTCTAAAGAGTTACCATCTAAAGATCACACATACTGAGCTAGAGAAAGGTTTGATTCTTACTATATATTCCATACAGAGCAGGATTGAGTGAAAGAATTCAGAGAATGTGCAGAGACTTTGACATCAGAACAGCATTTAAGTCGGGTAAGACACTAAGATCACATCATACTAAAGTCAAAGATACTATACCCATTACCATTGAGTCATCCATTATTGTGTATACTCTGCAGTTGTGGTGAAGTATACATAGGTGAAACAACTAGAAGGCTTGAGCAGAGAGTGAAAGAATATTAGGATGCTTGTAAGAGAAGTGATAAGGTTTCAGCCATTGCTGTCTACAGAGTTGTAGAGAGCCAGTAACAATCGTGAGTTGAAGATCAAGGAAGCTCTACACATACAGATGACACCTGATAACAACAAGTTTAACAGAGACATAGGTTTAGAACTTCCAGGATGCTGGCTGTCCATGCTGCGTGCAAATCACCCTCCAGGATATAGTAGACAGTAAGCGTACCCTCCAGAAATATTGCTGCTTAAATTATGTCGTTGGCAAGCAAGGGGTAGGCTCTCTATCTCTGACAGCACAAATTTCTTTCTTTTGAGAAGCTCTCTGAATGCTGTCCCACCAAAATCACTACTACTACATTCAGCAAGGCTAATGTCAAGGCTACTTTCTAGGAGTTCCCAGAGCCGATCAAATATGCCCAGAGATATATGTAAGCCAGACTTTATCGTGGTAGAACAATGTAGTAGAGTTGGATGAGACTTTTATTTCCTTTATTTTTGTTAAATTACACTGCAATCTCTCTTCGTACTTGGAAAAAATATCAGGCAAAGTAAAAAGACGGCTGAGGTAGAAAAGTTGGTTGAAAGGAATGGCGGAAAAAAATGCAAATTGATGAGGATTGAAAGAGATTTAAAAAAGTTGTAGAAAATATGAGACCAGCTAAAATGATAAATAATGGCTAAATGGAAGAAGTTCATGTCTATGGATGTCTTGGCTAGTGATTTCTTTATTGACGATGTTGTCAGTCTCTTGGTCTAGTCACTGTAGAACAAGGATAGTCTGATGGGGTGGGTGTTGACTCTCTCGTGCCTGAAGGCAAACAAATAGGAATATTAGTGGTGGTGGAATTATCTAGAGTAATTGTAATCGCAGTGACTGGTTGTCAGGATATTGCAGATTCTTCTAGAGGGATCCATTCTAGCTGTGGTGGTAGTTAAAGTACATGCACACGAGGTGTTTCTTGCTCTTACCAAGTTAGTTAAGTTAGGATTAGCGGTAGTGTAGGGTAGGTTAGCTGTAGTACTAGGTAAGTTAGGTAGGTTAGGTAAGTAGGTAGTATTAGCTGTAGAATTCGAACCATTAGAAATAGAATTATTAGACACTGCACTCGTACTAACCGTAGGACTCGCTATCGAACTCGTACTTCTTATCGGGGAAGTGGGATTATTATTATTGCGAACAGCCGTAGTTGTAGTACTAGTGGTGTGCTTGAGCACAAATGGCGAGCGAGCCTTAATTATGCATATACGGTAAAGGGGATTCAATGCCATATTAACCACTCCCCTCAACTGTTTGAATTGAAAAAGAAGCAACAAAATCAAGTCACGTTATTTAAAATTTTCTTTGTGATGTTCTTAATAGTAGTTGTAACGCACAATACTTTCACACAACTGAACATACCTACGCAAGACTTACCTTCGTGGTTCGTCTAGTGGACAATGAATTGTCAAGTAAATGCTGTTGCGTAGTGCTTATAACTGTGACAAATAGTGTATTAACTTACCACCGCCACTAACTCGAATAGAAATGAAGCTCCCAGCACCCGCAAAACAATTCAAAGCGGTAAACAATTCAATTTCTAAGGTGATAGGGTAATGATCGCTATACCAGAGGATTCTGTTTAGTGAAGTTTGGGACGGGGTCGAACGCGGAGCGACCACAAAAATACGGAGGGTCAAAGTACAAAATGACATACATACGTCAACATTATATCTAAATAAATAAACAAACATCCCCGATTTTCGATTGTGTTACCCCTGTAAGTGTCTCGCTCGCTACGCTCGCTCGCCAATTATTAGTTGCATTTCTTATGTTATTAATTAATGTTCGTAGTGGTATCCTAGTTGCGGAGAAAAATGGTTGCTGTTGTGTGGAATTATTGGCGAGCGAGCGTAGCGAGCGAGACACTTACAGGGGTAACACAATCGAAAATCGGGGATGTTTATTTATTTATTTATTGGCGAGCGAGCGTAGCGAGCGAGACACTTACAGGGGTAACACAATCGAAAATCGGGGATGTTTGTTTATTTATTTATTTATTGGCGAGCGAGCGTAGCGAGCGAGACACTTACAGGGTAAACACAATCGAAAATCGGGGATGTTTATTATTTATTTATTTTTTTTGTATATATGTATGGACGTTGTAGGCATTTGTACTTGACCCTCGCGTTTTTTGTGTTAGTCGACCCCCGTTGTCGACCCCGTCCCAAATTGCACTAAACAGAATCCGCTGTTTATCGATCAGTACCCGTATCACCCTAGAAATTGAATTGTTTACCGTTTTGAATTCTTTTGCGGGTGCAGTTCAAACTTGAAAACTTAAGGGACTTCCATTTCTATTCGAGTTAGTGGCGGTGGTAAGTCAATGCGCTCTTTGTCATGGTTATAAGCCGTGCGCAACAGTATTTACTTGAAAATACATTGTCCACTAGACTACTGCGAAGGTAAGTCTGTGTAGGTGCATGTCCAGTTGTGTCAAAGCATTGTGTGTTACAACCACTACTTAGCTAAAGAATATCACAAAGAAAACTTTTAAATAACGTGTATTGTTTTGTTTTTTTTGTTTTCCTTCCAAGCAATTGCAGAGAGTTGTTACTATGGCACTGAAATCCCTTTACCTTGTATGCTAAATTTAAAAACTGGACCTTATTTTCAGTAGCTTCAGTGTTAGAAGTCAAAATCAAATAGTATAGTCTTTAGGCTCGCTCGCCATTTGTGCTCAAGCACATCACTAGTATATATGGACGTACGTATGTCATCGCGTTTTTGTGTTAGTTATGTGGTCGACCCCGTTCCAAATTGCACTAAACAGAATCCTCTGGTTTATCGATCAGTACCCGTATCACCCTAGAAATTGAATTGTTTACCTTTTTGAATTCTTTTGCGGGTGCAGTTTTTCTATTAGAGTTAGTGGCGGTGGTAAGTCAATGCGCTCTTTGTCATGGTTATAAGCCGTGCGCAACAGTATTTACTTGAAAATACATTGTCCACTAGACTACTGCGAAGGTAAGTCTGTGTAGGTGCATGTTCAGTTGTGTCAATGCATTGTGTGTTACAACCACTACTTAGCTAAAGAATATCACAAAGAAAACTTTTAAATAACGTGTTAGGTTTTGTTGTTGTTTTTTTCCTTCAATTCAAGCAGTTGCAGAGAGTTGTTACTATGGCACTGAAATCCCTTTACCCTGTATGCTAAATAAACAAACTGGACCTTATTTTCAGTAGCTTCAGTGTTAGAAGTCAAAATCATTCATATAAAAATAGTATAGTCTTTAGGCTCGCTCGCCATTTTGTGCTCAAGCACATCACTAGTTTATTTGTATATATGTATGGACGTATGTATGTCATTTTGTACTTTGACCCTCGCGTTTTTGTGTTAGTTACGTGTTCGACCCCGTCCCAAATTGCACTAAACAGAATCCTCTGGTTTATCGATCAGTACCCGTATCACACTAGAAATTGAATTGTTTTACCGTTATGAATTCTTTTGCGGGTGCAGTTAAAACTTGAAAACTTAAGGGACTTCCATTTGTATTCGAGTTAGGGGCAGTGGTAAGTCAATGCGCTCTTTGTCATGGTTATAAGCCGTGCGCAACAGTATTTACTTGAAAATACATTATCCACTAGACTACCGCGAAGGTAAGTCTGTGTAGGTGCATGTCCAGTTGTGTCAAAGCATTGTGTGTTACAACCACTACTTAGCTAAAGAATATCACAAAGAAAACTTTTAAATAACTGTATTGTTTTGTTGTTTTTTTCCTTCAATTCAAGCAGTTGCAGAGAGTTGTTACTATGGCACTGAAATCCCTTTACCGTGTATGCGAAATTTAAAACCTGGACCTTATTTTCAGTAGCTTCAGTGTTAGAAGTCAAAATCATTCATATAACAATAGTATAGTCTTTAGGCTCGCTCGCCATTTGTGCTGAAGCACATCACTAGTTACTTCTAGTTAAGGTAGAATTAGCTGTAGACAACGAACGACTGGTAACTACTCTAGAGTTAGACATTATACTAGCACTACTGACTGATACACTCGCATTATTGACTAATACATTCGAAATACTAACAATAGGACTAGCTGATGAACTAGAACTAGAATCTCCCTCTAGGAATTATTATTAGCAGCCGTAGATATAAAATTATTAGTGAGACTTGTTGGAAAGTTGTTAATTAAGGGATGTAAGATAGCCGCAGTTGTGGAGATAGGTTGAATATTTTGTTGTCTGTCTGTTCAAATTGTGTTACTAGGTAATTGAATAGGTATATTATGTTGTTGAATGTTGTTTTCCAGGTTTGCTGGACTCAGGGTTGGGATGGAATTATCTCTCGGTCTTCTATAACGTTTGTATTTATCAAAAAACAATTTATCTAATTTGTTCTCCGTTATGTATTGTTTTCTTTTAGTTATAGACTTTATCGTGGTAGAACAATGTAGTAGGGTTGGATGAGACTTTTATTTCGTTTATTTTTGTTAAATTACACTGCAATCTCTCTTCGTACTTGAAAAAAATATCAGGCAAAGTAAAAAGACGGCTGAGGTAGAAAAGTTGGTTGAAAGGAATGGCGGGAAAAAATGCAAATTGATGAGGATTGAAAGAGATTTAAAAAAGTTGTAGAAAATATGAGACCAGCTAAAATGATAAATAATGGCTAAATGGAAGAAGTTCATGTCTATGGATGTCTTGGCGAGTGATTTCTTTATTGACGATGTTGTCAGTCTCTTGGTCTAGTCACTGTAGAACAAGGATGGTCTGATGGTGTGGGTGTTGACTCTCTCGTGCCTGAAGGCAAACAAATAGGAATATTAGTGGTGGTGCAATTATCTAGAGTAATTGTAATCGCAGTGACTGGGTGTCAGGATATTGCAGATTCTTCTAGAGGGATCCATTCTAGCTGTGGTGGTAGTTAAAGTACATGCACAGGAGGTGTTTCTTGCTCTTACCAAGTTAGTTAAGTCAGGATTAGCGGTAGTGTAGGGTAGGTTAGCTGTAGTACTAGGTAAGTTAGGTAGGTTAGGTAAGTAGGTAGTATTAGCTGTAGAATTCGAACCATTAGAAATAGAATTATTAGACACTGCACTCGTACTAACCTTAGGACTCGCTATCGAACTCGTACTTGTTATCGGAGAAGTGGGATTATTATTATTGCGAACAGCCGTAGTTGTAGAATTATTAGTTGCACTTCTTATGTTATTAATTAATGTTCGTAGTGGTATCCTAGTTGCGGAGAAAAATGGTTGCTGTTGTGTGGAATTATTACTTCTAGTTAAGGTAGAATTAGCTGTAGACAACCAACGACTGGTAACTACTCTAGAGTTAGACATTATACTATAGTATGTCCAAGTTGAGTTGGCCGCAAGAAAAACTTGAATAACTTTAGAACGGAAGCAGCTACGCATCCGGGGTTTGCACCATTGGAAAGCTCGTGCCGAAGCGGTAAAAAATATTCCCTCAGTAAACTCCAAAACCGGAGAGAAAGTGCTATTCCCAAACTCAATACAAAAGTCTATGGGAATAGAAAAAACCACAGGTTTCCCGCTCAAAACGCGCCCGCTTTTAGTCACGCGGTATGGCTCAATTTATCACGCGGACAGTCTTTATTAAGAATTTTGTAAACAATGAGCGGCTTCTTCTCAGATTGCTGTGTTTCTAGCTTTATATCGCGATTAGCTTAGGTTGCGAGTGTGGAAAGGGATAGACGGAGTGTTCTGTTGTTGCAGAGGGTATAGGACCACCTCATAGGATGTTGGTATGATTATTTGTCTACCTGTTCAATAACAAATGCCATAATAGCCAATATATTTCAGTGATAAGCTATCATTTAGCTAGCAACTTGTAATACAGCCACACTTACGCTGTTTCAGTTAAATTGTGTGCTTGTCAAAGCCGTGTTTATGCCAATTCCTTTTCTTCACTATTATAGATGCCGTTTATTGTAAAAATTAGGACCAACTCAGGCAGAACTCCACCTTCAACTCGGATCACAACTATTTTTTGTATGTGTACTACTTAAATTCTATCATTTCATCAATTTTCATATACCTTATTATAAATAAATGAAAGAATTGATAATTTTATTTAACATGAAAGTCTAGTAGCTTTAGCTACAAGTTTACAGTGCTGTACTGCTGAATCCTGTGAACATCAGAATATTTCTTGGGACACAGTAGGTAGAATCCACTGATTTTAATCCTGTCTCTTTAGAAGAACTCCCACCAGTTTGCGTTTTCCATCTGCTGTACATTATCTGCGCATAAGAAACATAAATATCATTGAAAACGGACGAGATGAGCTGACATGCGTCTGGCGGGAGAAGATTAGCCATAAAATGCTGAGTTCGCAAATACTACGCGTGATTAGTAGCGCGTGCAAGTACGTTGTATTGTCGTATTTTGTGAGATCTGAAGTCAACACGATGAAGAGAAGAGATAGTAAAGACCGAGTAACCAGCAAGCCACCAGGAATAAATAACACTGAAAATAATTGCTATGCCAATAGCATACTGCAGTGTTTACTTAATAATTCCACATTCTTTGATTTAAGCCAGGAAGTTGTTCAGGCTCATTCTTCTTCATCTTGCACAAGATGCCAGTCATCAGGTATGATAATACTTTGTAGAAGTTCCTGCTTAGCTGTAGCAAAATAAATGTTGGTTATTAGTGAGTTGCATTCACAAACTCTATCAAACAAAAACCTATATTAACAATCAAAAAGTGAAACGAAAACTTAATGTTCTTGATAGGATCCTGTGGAATAACCACGTTACATTACTTCTGTGAGGTTTCAAAAAAGAAGAAAATCATTGATGCCCATTGCCTTGTTCAATCCCTTGAAAGTGAGTTTTGTCAGGGTATCATTAAATATTTACTGATACTTTATTGTATTGTGGTTAATACAGCATAATGGAGCTTGCAATACCTATCTATAATTATCACTTGTTTATTAAAAGAGGATCATTTTTGAATCCAGCTGGTGGTTGTACTGTCTGGCTCCTGGCAAGACATAAGTCTATCCACCTCAGATGTAACTACATATAATATTTTTATTGGGTTGTAGGATGGTTAACCTCGACTTGCAACATACGGTACACAGGAGAATAAGTAAATATTTTCCAGCCAGTGAGGCTACTCTCTAAAATATGGATTATTTCTTGTGGGCTCATATCAGCTGTATAGTAATATTCAATATCAATGTCAATTTTATATCTGTGGGAATGTCGCCACAAGGACACCCCACAGGAGAAGATTAACTTATAACTGTGCATATGTGTGTGTTTGTGATTGTTAATTGACTAAATTTTAACCTGCATGATGCAATCATTCTGTTGTGTCACCTTTTTGCTGTGTCACCTTTTGTGGTACTGTGGAACTTGTGCATACTATGCAGGGTCAGATCCAGGGGGGGGGGGGCTTTGGGGACTGAATCATCCCAGACGAATTGTGATGTATACAATAAATTGAACTGTGAAGAATATATTGTAATTTATTTTTAGTAGAGTACATTCATATTGCATAGCTGCACTATATCACAATAAATAAAAAATTTCAATTGTGTAAACCAGTATGATCCTTCAGCCCCCTCCCTTTCAAAATTCTGGATCCGACCCTGCTATGTATTGCCAGGCCCACAGCCTGCTAGTCAGTTCTGAGTCTGTATGTTGTTTTGTGCAAATCTATAACGTTAAGCCTAAAAACTTAAATACAGTTTATAAGCAACTTAGCTAAGCCTCAGTACCCTGGTGGCAGTGACCTCCTTCTCAGATTAGACTGACTGAACCTCTTGTGAGGAGGAAAATCCCGAAGTTCAACTGGAGTGTGCTTGGTCAAATCCCCGACTTGCCGACATATCCAACCTATACACCTATTGCCATTATGACATTCAGTCTATTAATCAAGTTTATCACACAGTAATTAACATTAGAATAAAATTTAATACTTTTTGAAAACATCTAGTGGTCTTCTTTTCTCAGGAGTTTGACAAACGTGTGTGTGTGTGTGTGTGTGTGTGTGTGTGTGTGCATGCATGCATGTATTTACTGAGTTTTTTTGGTCAGGTATTAATCCATCCTTAGTTAGAGGTCAACAACAAGATGTTCATGAATTTTATGGATTTTTTATGGACCAATTATCTGAACTCTCTATGGTAAAGTACAAACATGTATTTTTTTTGTCGTATGTATTATATTAAGTTTAATTTTCTTTACAGGATTAAAATGAAATTGAAGCAGTATTGTTATATTAAAGAAGAATGCTCAAGTAAAATATTACTATGTCTTAATTTTTCATTCATTTTTAGTTAAAATTTCTTTGGCTAAAATTGTTTTAAATTCATTTGATCATTGGAATAATTATATAAAATAGCTCACTGTAAGTCATGTGGGAAGACATACAGTTCAGGTGTCACGAGTTCTCCATGTTTGGAAGTTTATAGTGATGTAAGTGTGTCATTATATTAGAGTTTTTTCTGCATTATTTCTATAAACTATTAGATTATGCTAGCATTTTTAGCTCTGTGGGAATATTAAGTGCATATTGGAATAATTGCCAATAAAAACGTAATTAGCTATAGGCCCAAAATAGGATACTTATGTAGCTGAGTGTTATTGTTCTAACTCAAATTGCCGAGTGTTATTGTTCTAACTCAAATTATAGTAAAGTAGCTACCGGATGGAATATTTTTTTATTTTGCATCCATATTTTGACCATACTAAAATTCATGAAAATGGTAGAGAAAAATTAAAAAATGAAAATAATTGCAGGTGACCAGCAATGATACAGATCATTTTGTATTTTCACATTCTGTTGGAATAATAAGAATATTTCAGAATAATAAGAATATTTCAGAATAATAAGAATATTTCAGAATAATGACAATATGTTTCAGAATAATAAGACTATTTCAGAATAATAAGAATTTTTCAGAATAATAACAATATTCAAGAACAAAAAAGTAGAATAATATGTTTTGAAAAGTGTTACTCTGGCAGGCTCTAATTATAACTCCATTGACCTGTTGTTATTGTAATGTAAATAATAGGGTAATATTGTGATCTTTAATTGTGATTAAATTCACAGGGAACAAGAAATACTCAAATTCAAGAAGCCATTGACAGACACTTTGAAGAGGATATAGTTCACGATTTTACATGTTCAGGGTTAGTTTACTATTCTATTTTAAGAATGGCTTATAATGTACAATTGGAAATAGCTGTAATAAAAAAGGAAGTGCCACAATATCCACATATATTTCAGGACATCCCAGAATGTTGTGTGTTCACATCAACAGGTTAGCACAATCAATGTAGCTAGGTGTCAATTTATTCACTTTTTGTTTTTCATATTTAAAGTAACTCGAATGTATTAAATGTTCAAGTTCAGGTAAGGGGTTGTCTTCTATATTATGATAAATTTACTATACAACATACATTATTAGGGGATGAACATTCAACTATTGACAGGAAAACAACAAGAAAGAAAAACATACAGACTCACTGCTATAATAAACTATGTCCGCTTCAATAATCATAGTGGACACTACATGGCATATGTGCGTTGTTCACAATTTAACAATCAATGGTTTTTCTTTGATGATAGCAAGGTAAGAAATAAACTTCATTAATTTAGTTATGTTTATGAATGTATAAATTTAATGCACGATTTAAAAAAATGAGAAAGTCATTTATTGAGTCTGTATCAATAATTAAATATGCAGGTGGAGCCAACTAGTTCATCAACAGTTGCTATGCAATATCCAGTAATTGCCATGTATGAACTTGAAAGAGGTACGTTTGCAAGCATGGAGTTAATGAGTTGAAAATACGCAATTGTCATTATTATAGATTGTCATCAAAGCCATATGTGCATGTCTAACTTACATTCACTGGAAAGAAAATCTTGGCTAACTGATGAGGTATGAAAACGTATGACTATACATGTATTAATAATTAAAATTGGAATAGATTTTGACAAACTCTATGGAACTGGTAGCAAAGGAAGCTGTTAAGGTAAGCAACTCAAGTATTTGTGTCAATTGCTCAATATGACTAAACCCTATTAGATTAAAAAGAAGGTCGTGGTATTGGCACCATTCTTTTTTAGTCAACTATTAAAAGGTGGATATGCAGCTGTAAAGCGGTGGTTCTGCAAAGTGAGAAATAAAGATAAATGTCACAGAATTATTATTAATGATTACTTTTGCAGGTTAAGCTACTTGAGCAAGATTACATTCTCAGTATTATAAATCTTGGGAATGCACATTGGACCTTACTGGTAATGACCAGGAAGTCATCTTATTTTTCTCATGTATTATTAATGCAATCTAATTACCAATTCACCATAAAATTTCTATTTTTCCTTTAGATACTTGATATTCGGAGACAAAGAGCAGAATACTTTGATTCGTATAAGCAAGACTACCAAGAATCGTGGAATCAAATGAAGTATACATTTGTTTTTTATTCGTGTTTTACATAATAAAGTAATATAATAACCTTTTCTACCAATAGATCATTTATTGAGTTTCGATGTAAGGATCAGAACTGTGCAGCTCCAGATTGGAGCAAATGGCAGTATATTCACAGGATGGTATATATGCTTATAACTGATGTTGTTGTTTTTTCACTTAGTAAATGCTTTTGTTGCAGGATCAACCGAAGCAAACAAATACATATGATTGTGGTGTATTTGCCTGTCAGGTATTGTGTTGTAGCATTAACATATAAGTTGGTAATTTTAAATGAAACATTGTTTTATCTTAAAGTTTGCTTTATATCACATTTTTGAGAAAGAATGGGATTTCACTCAGGTATGTAACAGATTTTATTAGTTATAAATTTTTTGATGCACTTTTTAATTACACAGCAACATACTGAGATAATCAGAAAAGCCATGACAGAAGAACTTTTGAATGGATGTCTCATTAAGTTAGTGAATAAAATTTAAAAAAAAATTGTATGCCTGCAGTTTGGACATTGATGGTCAGCAAATATGTTATTTCACAAACAGCTGTTTGAAATATATTTAATGATGGGCCACTAATACTTAAAGTTCGTAACGCTGCTTTGCTTGTGTTTCAATTTCTTGATCAAAACTGAATTAGTTAATTTTACATATTTTAATATTCTTTTAGCTTCAAGGTTAACATTGTCGGTTGCAATTACTATATGTTATATTAGAGAGAGTGAAACCCGGGCTGCTATGTTTGGATTTGAATTGGCTAAACAAGCTGAAATCTCTGGACCACAACTAACAACAATTTCCAATTCACAGAAAGGTAAAAACAAAAAACAACAACAATAGCTAATACCGTATGTATTAATGTTAAGTTTAATAAAAAATTTTCAATTTTGCTCTCTACATCTCGAATTTCAGATTCAGAATTGTGTAAATCTCCAAGTACAACTGGTATGGTATCCTCAACGTTACAAGTATCTGAAACCACTAGCCCAAACTTCCAACAATCACTACTATCTGACACTACTAGTTCTGCATCGCCACAAAAATGTTTGGGCAATGTTATTTGGCCCACAACAGCACTTACCCAGGTCATTAAAACGACTGGGATTGCCTCTCCTGTTTCTTCTAAATATTTTCCAAGTATGGCTCCTAACAGGAGCATTTCATCAACTTCACCTGAAGCTACGAATCACAATGTGTCATCCAGCAGTAAGAAGTGTCTGTACTGCTTTAAATCTTACAAACATAGCAGTAGTTTATCAAAACACATGAAAGAAGTCCATTGCGACAAAACCGGTAAAGGTAGTATTCAATGTAATCAATGCAATCTCAGGTATGTCAACTTCTTAAATTATATAGAAACAACCATTAGTTGCTATAACAGATATAATCATTGTATTCATTTCTTTTTAATTTAACAGATTTAATTCACTTCTAAAACTAACTGCTCATCAAAAGGAATTTCACAAAATGAATATATCAGTAGAAGTGTTAAATTTTCAAAGCTTTGATGATTTTGATTGTTGGAAGAAAACTGAAGAATCAAAGACAAATTCTAACTTTGTATTAAAATGTGCACCTCAAGTAAGGCAGAAAGTCAAAGTTTGGTATTTTTATTGCAGTAGATCAGGTATTTATAGAGGTCAAGGAAGTAGTTTGAGGCAGTTAAAATCACAAGGAAGTAGAAAAATTGGTTCACAATGTACAGCTCATATGAAAGCAATTATGGATCGAGAAAGTGGAAACATTCATGTAACCTACTGCAGTACACATACTGGCCATTCCATACAACTTTCACATTTGCAGCTTTCTGACAACTTGCGTCAAAATGTAGCAGCCAAGCTTCAGCAAGGTGTTGACATGGGAAGAATACTTGACGATATTCGAGACAATTGTTTAAGTAAGAGTTTATCCCGAGATCATTTGATATCTAAAAAAGACATACATAACATCAAATATCAATACAACATTGGTGGCATAATGAAGCATAAAAATGATCAAATCAGTGTAGCAGCAATTGTGAATGAATTGGAGAAGGAAGAAGATAATCCTATATTACTATTTAAGAAACAAGGAGAACAAGATTCACTGAATCGTTTACTAGAGCGTGACTTTGCTCTCGGTATTCAGACCATTTTTCAAGTTCAAATGATGAAAAAATTTAACAAGGATATCATTTGTGTGGATGATACACATGGAACGAACAGTTATGACTTCTACCTCACAACACTCTTAGTCATGGATGAATTTGGAGAGGGAATTCCAGTCGGGTGGTTGATTTCAAACAGACAGGATGAAGTTGTATTACAGACTTTTTTTGAAAGAATTTAAAGGAAAACGTGAAAATTGCTCAACCTAAATGGTTTATGAGTGATGATGCTGAGCAATATTTTAATGCCTGGAAAAACGTATTTAATACAGAAAATACAAAAAAAATCCTTTGTGCATGGCATGTAGACAGAAGCTGGAGACGTAATTTGAAAAATGTAAGTGATACAAGTATGCAGACTGAAGTATACCATCAGTTGTGCATGCTACTTCAAGAAAGAGAAGAGTCACAGTTCAGAGTTTTATTACAGTCATTTCTCACCTACATTGAAGAAAAATGTGTTTCATTTTACACGTACTTCAATAAACATTATTGCAATCGTTTAGAGCAATGGGCTACTTGTTATCGCATTGGAACTACGGTGAACACTAATATGTTTTTGGAATCGTCACATAGAATATTAAAAATTGTCTATTTAGAGCACAAACAGAATAGGCGAATCGATAAACTTTTAACTGTTCTTCTAAAAATTGCAAGGGACAAGCTTTTTCAAAGACTGTTCAAGGTGGAAAAAAATAAGAATACACATCGCCTATGTGAAATAAGGCGCCATCATGCAAAATGTCTGACTTTAGTTGGCAAAGTTGAGGTGAAGCCATTTGATAAAAATATATGGACAGTCCAATCTGAACATTTCCCCTGTACAATGTATAAGATCACTAAGGTGGCTGAAAATTGTGATTGCCAACTGGTTTGTAGTAAGTGTAACATTTGTGTACACATGTTCACTTGCACTTGCATGGATGCAAGCATTCATGCCACCATATTATGTAAACATGTACACTTGGTTATTCAAGTGACTTTTAACCCTCAAATAGAAAGTGAAAACAGAATGGAAGCTACAGACTTTTCTCAAGCATTCTTTGAATCAAGGCATGGCAAACATACTGCAAAGACAAATGTATTGACGTCTATTGACGAATTAAAATTATTAGTGGAAAATTCTTCTAGCACTAATCTTGCTACTGTTCACCAGCACATCAAAAATGCCATTGCAATTTTAAATGTATCCTCTAAGGAACTCCCTCTAAGCATGCCAGTAAAGAGAAAATGTTCGACAGCAGTAAATGAAACCCAACGAGGTTTCTTTTCTACCAAGAAAAAAAGAGAATGTAAAACACAGACGGTTTCAAAGCCAATTCCAATACAAATATTTTACGAACATTCTAAGTTAAAAAATGTACATCCTGAAATTTGTGGAGTCTGTCTCAAACAAGACGATGGTAGTATGTCGCAAGATATTTATTGGGTACAATGTAATAGTTGCAATCTGTGGGTACATCAAAACTGTGATGATTTGTTTAAATCTAATAAGACTATGTATATCTGCAAATTTTGCAAGGCAAAACAATAATTTGTATGCAATTCAAACTTGTTCATTCTACAACAAGAACAATTCATGTATTTTTATTGTATATTATCAAAGAAGAGGATGCCATGTCATAACGGAACCAACAAGAAACAAAAAATGCACTATTATAGAAACATAATCTACATTACCTGCAATGTTATTATTACTGTTCAGATTACGTGCCCCCTGTGCACCCCCCCTGCCTACGGGCCTGGTATTTCGTTGATTTTGCGATGCCATTGACCTTGAGTGCTTTAATATAGTCTCAATGTGCTTTAAATGCTCTTCCTATGTTTGAAAGGAAAAAAAAACAATCCTGAAATGGCAGTTGTATAGGTAGCATAATATTCTTCTTGTTTAAAACTACCTAGCAACTATCTTGGCTGTAACTTTGTATTAGGTTTTCAGGTGTTTCAAGTGAATGGAAAAGGAATGTTATTTTTGTGTACAGTATTGAAAATTAGCATTTTGAAATACGAAATAGCTATACTTTATATCAAATACATACCTACGTTATTAAAATAATATGTTGGAGTTGCTGCAATAGTTGCAAATATTACACACTTATCAACTATTCTATATAATATGGGATCCATTATGGTTGGGTCAGATTCAAACAAAGGTAAGTAGGTATTGTTAGTATTAATCTGCTACAACATTGCATTGGCTTTGTATACCATTTGGTTTGCTGGTGATATATTGGATGTATTCAAGTAAGATCTGCCAATTTACTGTAGCTATGTGTTTAGTATTCCTCACGAAAATACAGGTTATTAAATGGAAAAAAAAGAAAGAGATGTAGCTATTCTTAACATTGTTGTGAACATTCTACTGTTCTTGTTGTGTTACAAATTTCACTCTCATTCAAGTGGTCAGTTATCTATACGGAGTCCCATTTTCTCTCACTCTCCCGTAATTAATTAAATAGAGGCTACCTACTACATCCCATTCCTAGTTCTTTTAATTATTTAAATACAGGCTACTACAACATCCCATTCCTATCTCCTGTAATTATTTAAATAGAGGCTACTATATCCCATTTCCTATCTCCTGTAATTAATCAAATATAGGCTACATACAACATCACATTTCTATATCCTATAATTAATTAAGCAGTTTAATATGTCCAAGTCCTCCCCACTGTAATTTAGAGTCCATTATATCCTTTTCCTCTCCCTAATAATAAATGTCTCATTTATTTCTCTTGTAATTAATTAGAGTCCTATTCCTATCTCCATGCCATTTGTCTTTTCTACCAATGTTACACTTCTTCAAGCCTTTAGATATCTACATTTTAGGACACTCACCACCATTTTCTTTCTAAGTAGAAGCTTTTAGAAATTATCCTTCATCAACTGTCTAAATTTAAATGGCATACGCCTCCTGTTTTAGTGTAGCTCCACCAGAGCGGTTGCAGCGCGTTGTTACGCATGCGCGTCCTATTCGTACGTAATGACTAATCTCTTCTCCCGCTAGTCGTTAGTATACTAGTGATGTGCTTGAGCACAAATGGCGAGCGAGCCTAAAGACTATACTAGTGGTGCGCTCGAATAGCGCAAATGCATGGCGAGCGAGTAAATATATGAGTATAGGTAAAGATGATTTTGTGAAGGAAATCGCTAAATAATAGCAATGATTAGGCATGAAGAGAGTTAACAATAACAAAATTACCTGAATAAACTTCGAAAGCAGTGGCAAAGAAGCGCAGCTTGACAAAAACTTCACAATTGTTTCAAGAAGAGAGTAGCTATAAACTTTTTGGTTGAAACAAAGTTGCGTAAGGCAGTGCAGCAGAATTATCCGTGCTCGTTAATTGAAAAATACTGGAAGTGTGAACGCTTTACCTAACTTACGTAATTAGAAGCGCGGGCGAAAATTTTTGACGTACGCATACATACCTATATATCTGAAATCTCAATTGAACAAGACTGAGAGTCAGCTTCGCTCGCTTCGCTCGCTCGCTGAACTGGTGATGTGCTTGAGCACAAATGGCGAGCGAGCCTAAAGACTATACTATTTTTATATGAATGATTTTGACTTCTAACACTGAAGCTACTGAAATAAGTTCCAGTTTATAAATTTTGCATACACGGTAAAGGGATTTCAGTGCCATAGTAACAACTCTCTGCAACTGAAAACAACAAAACAATACACGTTATTTAAAAGTTTTCTTTGTGATATTCTTTAGCTAAGTAGTGGTTGTAACACACAATGCTTTGACAACTGGACATGCACCTACACAGACTTACCTTCGCGTTAGTCTAGTGGACAATGTATTTTCAAGTAAATACTGTTGCGCACGGCTTATAACCATGACAAAGAGCGCATTGACTTACCACCGCCACTAACTCGAATAGAAATGGAAGTCCCTTAAGTTTTCAAGTTTGAACTGCACCCGCAAAATAATTCAAAACGGTAAACAATCAATTTCTAGGGTGATACGGGTACTGATCGATAAACCAGAGGATTCTGTTCAGTTCAATTTGGGACGGGGTTGAACACATAACTAACACAAAAACGCGAGGGTCAAAGTACAAAATGACATACATACGTCCATACATATATACAAATAAATAAACTAGTGGTGTGCTTGAGCACAAATGGCAGCGAGCCTGATAGTTAGGTAACATAAAATGTTAATATGTTTTAGCTTACTTCATGCAAACACTATAATAGCAGTTATGACATTAGATTTCAGCAAACAAATACAAAAACACACTCTTACCTTATTAAGGGTGCCCTGCCACCGGGACCTGTGGTCGTTTAATCATTCAGTATCGCCCGTAACCCAACCCTCGCATGCAATCTATTCACGCGTGGCCAGCTCTCAATTTCTACGCGGATCAATTAACTTTGGCGCCAAATTACCGCGAAGCAGGAGGACAAACTGGTCCCGAGCTATAACTTTATAACTGTAGTGTACTAGTCTGAAACAGTCTCCTCAAATAACATCCTTCTATTATACTTTCAGGGTACGGAGTGAGGCTGTACTTATGAAGCCATTGGAGCAGCTTAAAACTCTGTCTCAACGGTAACCAACTCCATCCTGACTGGTACCAGCTCCTACTATTCCACCAACCTTGTATTCAGACTTGGCTGCGTACAGACTCTGTCATCATCACTTCAGTTCTTTCTGTTGGGATTGCTACCGCTATATTCTTCAGCCATATCACCTACAAGTGCTGAACTACCCCGCTCTCACTAATGAGCAACCAACTCCAAGCAACATTGGGAATACGCCGTCACTTCTGCTCCAGGGACTAACCTTTTGCAAAGTTACAACGGCCATCTCACGGCTCATTATTGTATTTCTTATTTTTGTTTACAAATGGGCTCTTTTTAGAGCTACCACAAGTCAATTGATTATGTTCTTACCAAGCGTTCGCGGAGCTCAACGTTATGGGGGGCGGGGTAAAATAGCGAATCAGTAGTGAACTTGAAAATATAAATCGATATTTCTTGGAATTGTATCATTGAATTGAATCCAAATTTTGCGCACAAGCAGCATACCCCCCTTAGAATAAAGTTACAGAGAGATTTTTTTAGAATAACGCAGGAGTAAAACGGCAAGAAAATTTTACTATTTACAAAAAAAGAAAATAGATATTAGAAATATGGCTCTGTAATGTTGCGAAGAAGCCCGCTAGCTACCTCTGGAAAAAAATGAGCACGCTAGTTCCTTCGGCCGCTTCGAAATAACACCGAATAGTAGCCGGTGTTGCAGAGCTGTATCTCCCTCCCAGACGGGTCTTCATTCTTCAAATTTGGCTTGCTGGAGTCCTCTATTAGTGCTCATTCCATCTGTAACAACAAAGTAAGCCCACAGTACACAGAAAAAGAAACATAAAGACATAGCATAAACAGTCAATTTGCGGTTACGGGCCTCGGTTTCGGTGGCAGGGCACCCTTAATGGTAACTTTTGTAGTATCAAACATCAACCATTCTGATAATCTCAATCACCAGTAACTCTTGAACAAGCTCTCAGCTACGATAAAAAATAAACCAGTGTTATTATTTGTAATTTTAGCCAACAAATATGGAATTACTACTTACATCATTCTTGAGTATTGATAACTTCTGTAGTATCAAATTTAAGTTATTTTGACCATCTGAATTACCTTGAATTCTTGACAACAAGCTCTCACCTACAAAAACAAAAGACAATCAATTTTAGCACACAAATACAAAATTACTTATCTTACCTCATTTTCTTGAGCAGTGGTAACTTTTGTAGTACCAAATTTGAGCCAATCTGACTATTTGAATTTACCAGTCACTGTTGACAAACTCTTAGCTACAAAAAAGAAAGGCCAGAGTTAATTTTGCATATTTAGCTAACAAATATGGAATTGCATACTTATCTCAGCTTCCCTAGAGAAGTAGTAGCTTCCTTAGCATTAATACTAGGCATTCTGACTACCAACGGCTCTTGACAACCAACAACCGGCACTCTGTATCCCCCATGAAACGGCGAAGTTTTGAAATTAAGTCAGGAAAAGGGTCTTCAATGCCACAGTAACCTGTCGAATCAACTTTTTGTGTCTTGAAAACAAGCGTTTTAGCAGGAATTTTCTCATACTTTGGAGCTTAAATATAAAGTAAGGTTTGCTTAATGCTGTAGTTTCAGAATAAACTGGAGTCAAGCCTAAATAGCCGTGTTTTTAGGAGAAAAAAGTTCCCCGCGGGCGTTTAAAGAGCATACGTACCATCCATACATACATACATATATACTAGTGGTGTGCTTGAGCACAAATGGCGAGCGAGCCTGATAGTTAGGTAACATAAAAAGTTACTATGTTTTAGCTTACTTCATGCAAACACTATAATAGCAGTTATGACATTTGATTTCAGCAAACAAATACAAAATCACTGTCTTACCTTATTAATGGTAACTTTTGTAGTATCAAACATCTGCCATTCTGATAATCTCAATCACCAGTAACTCTTGAACAAGCTCTCAGCTACGATAAAAAATAAACCAGTGTTATTATTTGTAATTTTAGCCAACAAATATTATGGAATTACTACTTACATCATTCTTGAGTATTGATAACTTCTGTAGTATCAAATTGAAGTTACTTTGACTATCTGAATTACCTTGAATTCTTGACAACAAGCTCTCACCTACAAAAACAAAAGACAATCAATTTTAGCACACAAATACAAAATTACTTTCTTACCTCATTTTCTTCAGCAGTGGTAACTTTTGTAGTACCAAATTTGAGTCCTTCTGACTATTTGAATTTACCAGTCACTGTTGACAACAAGCTCTTAGCTATAAAAAAGAAAGGCCAGAGTTATTTTGCATATTAAGCTGCTAACAAATATGGAATTGCGTACTTACCTCGGCATCCCTCGAGTAGTAGTAGCTTCCTTAGCATTAATACTTTATGTGCTTACATACACTTTTCAGAAGTAGTGATAGCTCTCTTAGTACTGACTACAGGTGGCTCTTGACAACTAGTAACAAGCCACACTTAGCCGGAAAAAAGGCGAAGTTTTGAATTTAAATCTGGTAAAGGGTCTTCAATGTCATAGTAACCGATCGAATCAACTTTTTGTTTCTTGAAAAGCAAGCGTTTTCGCAGGAATTTTCTCACACTTTGGAGCTTAAGTATAAAGTAAGACTTGCTTAATGCTGTAGTTTCAGAATAAACTGGGTTCAAGCCTAAAAAGCCGTATTTTTTTAAGAAAAAACGTTCCCCGCGCGCGCGTTTAAAGGGCATACGTACAATCCATCCATACATACATACATATATATATTTATCATGTACTGAACTCAAGTACTCCCATAGAGATTAATACAAATGAAACTACCCCAATATTTTCCCATATTGCGTCCCCTTGGGCATTCTAACAAGTGTTATTGCGTCCCCTGAGGCTAATTTTATATTTTTAGGTTTTTTGTTAAATCTTAATAATAATACATTAATTTGATATCTCTGTCTATTGCGATGTAGGTATGTATGAATTGTAAATCTGGTTGTGTGTCATTAGGTGCAGTGGACATTGTGGTGAAACTTTGTGTTTGTGTCGCTGTAGGAAAACCAATATTTATTGTACAATTGGTGATTGTTGCTCCAGTAAAGAAGGACTGAGCACTTAAATCTTGGTTCATATTACCACTCGATGGTGTTGTAGGGTATGAAGAAGATGGATTAGTTTCAGGCTTTTTGTATGAGCTCAAGACATGAGACATTTCCTTTTACTGTTTGTAATGATGCTTTTCTTTATAGCTATTAGACTTTGTAGATTTTTATGCCCAGTTAGTTGGATTATCTGTGTTTCTGGTACACTATTCTTGGTAGACATGTAACCATTGTTTTTCGAGCTGAATGATTTGTTTTCCCCCCAGACAATCCAGCACTTGCAGCCATCCTTTTCATTATTGTATTGATTCTATCCTTCCCCATCTTCTTTTTTTTTGTACCAAATGTCATCATTGGAGTAATTGCAGTTCACAGCCAGATAAATGGGGATTCCGATTTACACATTTCAACTGGACGCTTTTGAAGTAACTTTTCAAAAATACGTAAGGGACACGGAGAGATATAGTTGGGGGTGGTCCACAAACATTTCCAACTCTACATCGTCCAAACACACAGAAGAAGATGCTTCTTCTACGTGCTTAGTTTCCTCCGTTTGTCCGTTAGTATAGACTGGATTAGCAACAGTTGGTTCTATAGGGAGTTTCTGTAGATATTCAGATTGTTTCTCAATCATTTCAAGAACTTCGTCATCAAAAAAATCCTGTAATAAAATATCTTCAGCCATAACAACGTTAGCTTACTGGTTTAGCTACAGAAAAATTGTCGTTGCTAAGAGTAAGTTTGCGCATGCGTACATGATAAATATGTTATACTTGAATACGCGAAATATCACTCGTCTGATCGGGGTATTGGCACTCGTGCCTGCGGCACTCGTCCCAATAAATCCCGACAGACTCGTGATATTTTGCAGTATTCAAAGTATAACATATATATAACATATACCCGATTTTGCATTATCCACCCCTAATACTGTCTCGTTCGCTTCGCTCGCTCGCCAATAAACAAACACCCCCGATTTTCAATTGTGTTACCCCTGTAAGTGTCTCGCTCGCTACGCTCGCTCGCCGATGAGTATAGGTAAAGATGATTTGTGAAGGAAATTGCTAAATAATAGCAATGATTAGGCATGAAGAGTTAACAATAACAGAATTACCTGAATAAACTTCGAAAGCAGTGGCAAAGAAGCGCAGCTTGACAAAGACTTCACAATTGTTTCAAGAAGAGAGTAGCTATAAACTTTTTGGTTGAAACAAAGTTGCGTATGGCAGTGCAGCAGGATTCTCCGTGCGCGTTAATTGAAAAATACTGGAACTGTGAACGCTTTACCTAACTTACGTAATTAGAAGCGCGGGCGAAATTGTTTGACGTACGCATACCTACCTATATATATATATATATCTGAAATCTCAATTGAACACGACTGATAGTCGCTTCGCTCACTCGCTGAACTATTTTTATATGAATGATTTTGACTTCTAACACTGAAGCTACTGAAAATAAGGTCCAGTTTTTAAATTTAGCATACAGGGTAAAGGGATATCATGCCATAGTAACAACTCTCTGCAACTGCTTGAATTAAAGGAAAACAACAACAACAAAACAATACACGTTATTTAAAAGTTTTCTTTGTGATATTCTTTAGCTAAGTAGTGGTTGTAACCCCAATGCTTTGACACAACTGGACACGCACCTACACAGACTTACCTTCGCAGTAGTCTAGTGGACAATGTATTTTCAAGTAAATACTGTTGCGCACGGCTTATAACCATGACAAAGAGCGCATTGACTTACCACCGCCACTAACTCGAACAGAAATGGAAGTCCCTTAAGTTTTCAAGTTTTAACTGCACCCGCAAAAGAATTCAAAGCGGTAAACAATTCAATTTCTAGGGTGATACGGGTACTGATCGATAAACCAGAGGATTCTGTTTAGTGCAATTTGGGATGGGGTCGACCACATAACTAACACAAAAACGCGAGGGTCAAAGTACAAAATGACATACGTACGTCCAAACATATATACAAATAAACTAGTGGTGCGCTCGAATAGCGCAAATGCATGGCGAGCGAGCAGACTCTTTTTACAGAAAAATAGGACAGAAATTACATCTAACTGTAGTGCACAGTGTAACCCTTTCCATTCTCAGTTAGCATCAGAGAAATCTAAAGTCTCTGATCCCAGACTAAACTAACAATTACCTGAATAAACTTCGAAAGCAGTGGCAAAGAAGCGCAGCTTGACAAAGACTTCACAATTGTTTCAAGAAGAGAGTAGCTGTAAACTTTTTGGTTGAAACAATGTTGCGTCTGCAGCAGGATACTCCGCGCTCGTTAATTGAAAAAAACTGGAACTGTGAACGCTTTACCTAACTTACGTAATTAGAAGCGCGCGCATTTAAAGAGCATACGTACCATCCATACATACATACATATATATATATATATATACTAGTGGTGTGCTTGAGCACAAATGGCGAGCGAGCCTGATAGTTAGGTAACATAAAATGTTACTATGTTTTAGCTTACTTCATGCAAACACTATTGTTCAGGCGCCATCAAGACCTTCACATGGAGATTCTTCCTGAGGATGCAGGCTGGCTGCGCCACCCTTCTTCACGGCAGGTTCTCTCCTCCACAGCGAACTCAGTCATGCGCACACACTACCTGTAACGATCCTTTCCATACACATAATTATATTCATAGCTCGGTCAACCCACCGTCTTTATATCACCGTGCCTCACTACTTAAATAACGTAATTAGACGGCAAGGCGTGTTCTGTGATACTTATACTATAGCCCTAGCCAAGTTATAGAGTGCGCTCTTTGCGGGTGCGGCTTCAAGACTGCAAGCGAAAGCCAGCGGTTGCGAGGTTGATTCACTCGGCGCCAATAGGCCACAGAACTCCTGGTCCTTCGGGCGATAACAACATCTGCGCCACACCCACCAATCGGTTCGGAGGAAGTTATGCCCCCTCCGACATTGGTCCTTCGAGCCGGATCTGATCCTTGTCAACACGCCCCGGCTGAGACTCGACTGATCGACGATCCGTTCGAACCAGAAGCTCCACCAAACTGAAGGACTTCAATTGTTTGACCTCTGGCTATTGCTGCTCAGATTTCACCTTTGAGATATCACCTTTCTCATAGAGCATGGCACCAGAGCAATAACAAATTCAATCAATACCGATGAACGTCGAACTTAAAGCTATTGCGAACCTCACCGACATCAACTCTGTCAAGATAAAGCGTGCCAGCATTCGTAGACAGCTCACCAGACTCAAGACCCGGTATGAGCGCCTCACCAACGATTCTGTGCTGCTCTGCGACATTCCTTTGGATGACCTCGCTGAAATCCATCAGCTATACAAGGACAACGTCAGTCTTTCTCGGACTCAGCAGTCTTCCTCGGACTCAGCAGTCTCCCTCGGACTCAGCAGTCTCCCTCGGACTCAGCAGTCTCCCTCGGACTCAGCAGTCTCCATCGGACTCAGCAGTCACGCTCGCACTCGACTCCACAGTCAGTCAGCAGTCTCGCTCGCACTCGACTCCACAGTCAGTCAGCAGTCTCGCTCGCACTCGACTCGGCCAGTCTCACTCTACTCAGCAGTCTCACTCGACTCAGCCAGTCTCACTCGACTCAGCCAGTCTCACTTGGCTCAGCCAGTCTCACTCGAGTCAGCCAGTCTCTCGACTCACAGTCAGTCAGCAGTCTCGCTCGCACTCGACTCACAGTCAGTCGGCAGTCTCGCTCGCACTCGACTCACAGTCAGTTGGCAGTCTCGCTCGCACTCGACTCACAGTCAGTCAGCAGTCTCGCTCACACTCGACTCCACAGCCAGTCAGCAGCATCCCTCGCACTCGACTCACAATCTCATTCCGTCTCACTCGACTCGGCCAGTCTCACTCGACTCGGCCAGTCTCACTCGACTCAGCAGTCTCACCCGACTCAGCAGTCTCATTCCGTCTCACTCGACTCCACAGCCAGCCTCGCTCGCACTCGACTCACAGTCTCATTCCGTCTCACTCGACTCGGCCAGTCTCACTCGGCTCAGCAGTCTCACTCGACTCAGCAGTCTCACCCGACTCAGCAGTCTCATCCGTCTCATTCGACTCGACTCGGCCAGTCTCACTCGACTCAGCCAGTCTCACTCCGCTCGGCCAGTCTCACACGGTATAACCAGGGCAGTGGACGTCCGGTGTTCCGATCCCACATATCGGAGACCCGTCCACATGCTGGTCAGGCTCTGCGCAGATGACACTCCTCCAGATGATCTACAACTCAACACAGAGGACCAGCACTCTCCCCCCCCCAGGATGTTCAGGCGCCATCAAGACCTTCACATGGAGATTCTTCCTGAGGATGCAGGCTGGCTGCGCCACCCTTCTTCATGGCAGGTTCTCTCCTCCACAGCGAACTCAGTCATGCGCACACATTACCTGTAACGATCCTTTCCATACACATAATTATATTCATAGCTCGGTCAACCCACCGTCTTTATATCACCATGCCTCACTACTTAAATAACGTAATTAGACGGCAAGGCGTGTTCTGTGATACTTATACTATAGCCCTAGCCAAGTTATAGAGTGCGCTCTTTGCGGGTGCGGCTTCAAGACTGCAAGCGAAAGCCAGCGGTTGCGAGGTTGATTCACTCGGCGCCAATAGGCCACAGAACTCCTGGTCCTTTGGGCGATAACAACATCTGCGCCACACCCACCAATCGGTTCGGAGGAAGTTACGCCCCCTCCGACAACTATAATAGCAGTTATGACATTTGATTTCAGCAAACAAATACAAAATCACTGTCTTACCTTATTAATAGTAACTTTTGTAGTATCAAACATCTGCCATTCTGATAATATCAATAAAACCAGTAACTCTTGAACAAGCTCTCAGCTAAGATAAAAAATAAACCAGTGTTATACAGTCGAACCTCCGAACAACAGCCATGCATGGGGACGAACCCTTTGGCCTTTGTAGAGAGTTTGACCTTATTTCGGAGTTTTTTGGATTAGATAAAGTTCATTGTGGGGGACTGAATCAAAGGCTTTGGCAAAATCAAGAAACACAATTTCTGTGTGTCGCTTTGACTCCACAGAATTGAAAACTGAAGTATAGCTATGATAGAAGAAGTTGTTGAAGAGTGGATCTATTTCTGATAAAACCAAATTGTGTCTTTGAAATTTTTGGATATATAAAATCTATTATCTTAGAGTAGACTATTAATTCTAGCACTTTATGAAGAATGTTTAGGAGAGAAATAGGCCTGTAGTTGCTAACTCCAGATACACTTCCTTTCTTGTGGAGAGGAAATAATTTGTGTACCTTCCAGTCAGCTTTAATGGAATGAGATTCCATAATGAAAGTAAAGAGAAGAGAAACTGTATGTGCAAGTGAAGATGCGCAGAATTTGTAAATATATGGGAACGTAAGTTTAGCTTAGTGATATACGATATTGATGAATGTCTTCAAGGCACTTCACATCAGGTTAGGTTATAGACAGTGATCAAAAGCAAGTGATATCAGTATTATCTTCACTCATGCCTGATATCTCTAAGCTTTCTGTTAGAGATTGCACGAGAATGGGTAAATATAGCCCCTCTCATGTAAGGCCTCGACCTCTACTTGTGAAGTTGTTGAGAACAACTGAAGTGTCTGTAATCCTATCCAACCGAAGTAAATTGACCAAATGAAAGGTGTATATAAAACCTTATATGATTCCTTCAAAGAGAAACTCTGAGAGTATTCTCTTAAAGGAGAGAAAGTCTTTGATTTCCTCTGGGGCAAACCCAAAGGACATTAAAGGTAAAAGCAACAAGCTTCTTTTAAATGGATCTGTCTATGGATCAGTCCAGGGCTCCTCTTTTTCACTCAATGTCCAGAATTCAATTCAAGTTTCCTCTGATTCGCATGTTGACGTGGATCCAGTAGATAGCACACGCTCATGGTCCAAGGAGAGAGAATGAACAAAGCATAGTTCCCAACCGTCCCGATTTGGCCGGGACACTCACGATATTTCTGCATCGGTCCCGGTACACGCTCAAAGGATGAATTTGTCCCGACAAACTAAGCTTTTCGATAAATGCCAATTCAGCAAAAAAATCTCGTGATATTTTATGATGTAATACTTTTCCCCCGTGCTCATTTGGAAGTGGCTAATTTTCTAGTGTGACTAATCTTTTTCCTAGTGATGGCTGAACTTCCTAGATCTAAGAAGCCAAAAAGAGCTAGTCATTTTGATCGCAAGTGGGTGACTGAATTTGATGGAATTACTGCCAGCTCTAAAGGTAAGTACTAAGCTTAGGATATCTTTCAGCTAGGTTATGTAGCTAGCTGAAGTAATTTTAAATTGCAGGAAATACCTATGCAAGATGTATATTTTGTGGGCTAGACCTGTTGGTGTCCCATGGTGGAAGGCATGACATCACGAAGCATGTGACTTCAAAGCATCACTTGGAAATGGCCAAATCAGCTTCTTCCTCGAAATCTATTTGCAGCTATTATAAGCCTTCTGAGAGTCAGAGTGTTATAGAAGCTGAAAGTCGCTGGGCATTATTTGTGAGCAAACATAACCTTGCATTTCTCAATAGTGATCATGCAACACAGTTGTTTACTAAGATTTTCAAGGACTCGGAAATTGCAAAGAAGTTTTCTTGTGCTCGTACAAAATGTGCAGCAATTGTTACAGATTCTCTTGCTCCTTATTTTACATCAAAATTAATAAAAAATCTTTCTAATCCTTTTTCTATAATGATTGATGAGTCTAATGATAAAACAGACAAATCATGTATAATCCTAGTAAGAGTATTTGATTCAGAAGTAGGTGACATTCGGACAAGATTTTTAGATATGCCAATTGTAAACATTGGTACGGCTAATAATCTCTTTAGTGCTTTGAAAGAGTCGTTACATAAATTTGGCCTCGCCTTTAGTAGAGCTGTTTCTTTCATGTCAGACACCACAAACGTGATGAAGGGAGCAAGATCTGGTGTAAAAAAGCTTATTAAAGATGAGAATCCATTTTTGCATGATGTTGGATGTATATGTCATCTGGCAGATCTTGTGGTTAAAGCTGGAATGGAAACTTTACCTATAGATATTGATCAACTTTTTGTTGATGTATTTTACCACTTTTATCATAGTAGCAAGAGAAAGCAACAATTTACAGATTTATGGCAGTCTTTGTTCACATCTGAGCCTGAAGTCATTCTCAAGCACAGTACAACACGCTGGTTGAGTCTCCTGCGATGTGTCCGCAGATATATAAATCAGTATGAAGGGTTAAAATCATATTTTTTGACCTGTGACAACAGAACAAATAAGGTTGAAAGCATTACTGCTAGACTTGAAGATCCTTTAGTTCTGCCTCTTCTTTACTTTCTCTCCTACATCCTGCCACATATAGATCGCTTCAATTGTATCTTTCAAAAATCATATCAAAATACCACTTGTCAGCTCTATGTTGAAATAAATAGATTAGTTAAGTTATATGCTGCCAATTTGTTAACCTCAGCTTCCATTCAAGCTTCAGGAACAAATTTGAAAAATCTAAAATTTGATAGCCAGTTAGAAAATGAGCATTTAGGCATTGGTACAGAAACATGGGCCGCTATATCTGTATTTGAACAAGAACGTAATACTAAGCCATTTTTTGAAGCAGTAAGAAAGTTTTATGTCACATCTATTAAAAAGATGATTCAAAAATTTCCTTTCGGTGATAGTCTTTTTCGTGACTTAGAAATTTTATTGCCTACCAAGTTGACATCTACAACAACTATAAGTATTGCCCTTAAGTTAGCTGAACGTTTTCCTCAACTGGAAATATCAGACACCTTTTCTCTTGATAAGCTTCGGGAAGAGTGTTTGGACTACACTCTTTCATCAGCTGATCTTCCTACACCAGACATGTACACAGCAGCTGATGGTATTGAAAGGCCACAGATAGGAAGATACTGGAGAAAGGTTAGTCAACTATTGACTCTAGATCGTCAGCCAAGATTTCCTTTACTGTACAAGCTAATGATAGGACTCATGACAATTCCAGCCTCCAATGCTGATGCAGAGCGAGGATTTTCTATGTTACGAAAAATACATACCGACCAGCGTTCTAATTTGAGCCAGTCAACTATCACAGCCTTAATGTCAATTAAATTGAATTGTGAAGACTGCTGTATTGATACTGAGCTGCCGAATGATTTATTGCTTGATTGCAAGAAAGCCACTTCTAAAGTAGTTAAAAGAAGCCAAGCCATCAACAATTAAACTTACTTACCTTAAACTTACAATTAAACTTACCTTAATAATCATATCAATTCTTTTTTTGTCCAGTTACATTAGCTTAGTTACTCATATTCATTGTGCATTGTGCTGATTGTTTAAAATTCAAAAAATAAATTAAATGGTGTCAAAAACTATGTTCAATTAAGGTAATTTTTATATTAAGGCAATGTCCCTATCAATGTCCCTATTGCACCTTAAATTTGTCCCTATCATATAAGAAAAATGAAGAAAATGTCCCTACCAATTGTTCACTGAGGTTGGGAACTATGACAAAGGCGCCGGTTATGGCCTGGAAGTGCCCTGTATCTACCGCGTGTTCGGCCCACCTGTTTATGTCTGCCGAATGAGAGAACTAGTTAATAGAGGGACATCTGTAATGAATGTAAAATTAGTATTAGCATTCATTTAGTATTGTCTTTTATTAAATTGAAAGGCACACAAGTCATAAATTAGTTAGGCGTGGCAAGCTAAAATTGAAAGGCTAGGCAAAATGGCGGCATCAATAAGTTGGGTGTGGCTAACTGGCCGTCCCAAGAAGTAAATTTTGTACAAGACAATACATTTTGGGGCACACAACTTGGCCGTTGTCCGGAGTAGAGAGTCAACCGTTACTTGGAGTCAAAAAATCCATTACATACATGCAGAAAATACTCCGTTCCCAACGGTCTGACCGTTGTTGAGAGTCTGACCGCTTCTCGGAGTCCCGTTGTAGGGAGGTTCGACTGTAATTTGTAATTTTAGCCAACAAATATGGAATTACTACTTACATCATTCTTGAGTATTGATAACTTCTGTAGTATCAAATTGAAGTTACTTTGACTATCTGAATTACCTTGAATTCTTGACAACAAGCTCTCACCTACAAAAACAAAAGACACACAAATACAAAATTACTTTCTTACCTCATTTTCTTCAGCAGTGGTAACTTTTGTAGTACCAAATTTGAGTCCTTCTGACTATTTGAATTTACCAGTCACTGTTGACAACAAGCTCTTAGCTATAAAAAAGAAAGGCCAGAGTCATTTTGCATATTAAGCTGCTAACAAATATGGAATTGCGTACTTACCTCGGCATCCCTCGAGTAGTAGTAGCTTCCTTAGCATTAATACTTTATGTGCTTACATACACTTTTCAGAAGTAGTGATAGCTCTCTTAGTACTGACTACAGGTGGCTCTTGACAACTAGTAACAAGCCGCACTTAGCCGGAAAAAAGGCGAAGTTTTGAATTTAAATCTGGTAAAGGGTCTTCAATGTCATAGTAACCAATCGAATCAACTTTTTGTTTCTTGAAAAGCAAGCGTTTTCGCAGGAATTTTCTCACACTTTGGAGATTAAGTATAAAGTAAGACTTGCTTAATGCTGTAGTTTCAGAATAAACTGGGGTCAAGCCTAAAAAGCCGTGTTTTTTTAAGAAAAAACGTTCCCCGCGCGCGCGTTTAAAGGGCATACGTACAATCCATACATACATACCTACATAATATATACCCGATTTTGCATTATCCACCCCTAATACTGTCTCGCTCGCTACGCTCGCCCGCCAATAAACTAGTGGTGTGCTTGAGCACAAATGGCGAGCGAGCTTTAAACTACACTATTGTTAAATGATTGATTTTAACAAGTAACACTCAAGCTTAAAATAATAGTCAAGTTTTTTAATTACGTATGTAGTAAAGGGGATTTAAAGCCATAGTAACCGCTCCAGCAACTGTTTGAATTGAAAAAGAAGCAACAAAATCAAGTCACTTTATTTAAGATGTTAGGGCCTTCTTGGGATTAGATTTTTTACTACTGGATGTCCATCAGTAGCTAACAGAAGATCTACAAAGTGCGGATTAAGGTTTCCTTTATGACATTCTTAATAGTAGTTGTAACGCACAATACTTTCACACAACTGAACATACCTACGCAAGACTTACCTTCGCGGTTCGTCTAGTGGACAATGAATTTACAAGTAAATGCTGTTGAGTAGGGCTTATAACTGTGACAAATAGCAACTAACTCGAATAGAAATGGAGCTCCCATAAGTTTTTGCGTTTAAACTGCACCCGCAAAAGAATTCAAAGCAGTAAACAATTCAATTTCTAAGGTGATACGGGTAATGGTCGCTAAACCGGAGGATTCTGTTTAGTGAAGTTTGGGACGGGGTCGCACGCGGAGCGAACACAAAAATACGGAGGGTCAAAGTGCAAAATGACATACATACGTCCAAACATATATATAAATAAACAAACATCCCCGATTTTCGATTGTGTTACCCCTGTAAGTGTCTCGCTCGCTACGCTCGCTCGCCAATAAACATCCCCGATTTTCGATTGTGTTACCCCTGTAAGTGTCTCGCTCGCTACGCTCGCTCGCCAATAATATATATCTGAAATCTCAATTGAACACGACTGAGAGTCAGCTTCGCTCGCTCGCTGAATTATTTCCAAGTGTGGTTTTGCTTAGCAAGAGCGTAAAGTTGTACTTAACGAGATTCTACTGTAAAGCTTAACTGAACGGGTTACATCTCTTCCACAAAGTAGGTGGAGCTCTAATAATTTTCAGAAATGATTTAACTTTATCATGCTAAGATGATTAACTCTGTAAAAGTCTCACATAGAGCGTAATTTGTATCTGTGGAATTAATATGGTCTAATCTTTTAATGTATTAGTTTTGTACAATTTATAAATACATTACAATATTACCGCATATAAGCACATACGTTCTTTTGCGGCATAGCTAATCCTCGTGACTTTCTGTCATTTCATGCAATGCAGTTAGCGGTTGGTAAATAGTCTGGTTACGCATTTGATTAGATTCATAACCCACCCACAGGGCTTGAGCTTATACCAGAGTGAGGTTGTGTAAGGCTCTCACAAAAGTGTAGTTTTTAATTTTTTTAATTTTTTTAACCAAATTTTTAATAAGGAACGCATACGCCAACAAGCAAAGCCCCTTCTTGGTGGGTTAAATTTTTGGAGTCCCCTTGCTAGGGGATGTTTTAATTCCAATGTAAATGTCTTACATAGAGCGTAATTTGTATCTGTGGAGTTAATATGTTCTAATATTTTAATGTATTAGTTTTGTACGATTTATAAATACGTTACGATATTATTGCGTATTAGCACATATGTGCTTCATTACATAAGGCAGAGTCACCACACTTTATATATTGCATTACATGACATGTACAAACACATTTTGCTTAATAAAATTATTTCCAAGTGTGTGTCTAGGTTCTGCTTTGCATGAGGGTGAAGTTAACTTAACGAGATTCTACTGTAAAGCTTAACTGAACGGGTTACGTCTCTTCCACAAAGAAGGTAGCGCTCGAATAATTTTTAGAAATGATTCAACTACATCATGCTAAGATAGTCAACTTTGTAAAAGTTTTACATAGAGCGTAATTTGTATCTGTGGAGTTAATATGTTCTAATCTTTTAATGTATTAGTTTTGTTCGATTTATAAATACGTTACGATATTATTGCGTATTAGCACATACGTGCTTCATTACATAAGGCAGAGTCACCACACTTTATATATTGCATTACATGACATGTACAAACACATTTTGCTTAATAAAATTATTTCCAAGTGTGTGTCTAGGTTCTGCTTTGCATGAGGGTAAAGTTAACTTAACGAGATTCTACTGTAAAGCTTAACTAAACGGGTTACGTCTCTTCCACAAAGTAGGTAGCGCTCGAATAATTTTAGAAATGATTCAACTACATCATGCTAAGATAATCAACTTTGTAAGTCTTACATAGAGCGTAAATTGTACCTGTGGAATTAATATGTTCTAGTCTTTTAATGTATTAGTTTTGTACGATTTATAAATACATTACGATATTATTGCGTATTAGCACATACGTGCTTCATTACATAAGGCAGAGTCACCACACTTTATACTTTACATTGCTTGACATGCACAAACACGGCTAGTTGTGCACAGAAATACTACACGCGCAAAAGTTTGAGCAGTCTTACTTCACAGGATATTACGTCACCTATTGTTTGCGGTCTCCCCAATTAGCGAGGGGAACTGAACAAACTGCTCAATGTCAGTTTACCAGACCCTTTTCCCGCGCAGCGATTGGTAAAGGGTCTGGCTACGCGAGACTAGTTGGTAAATAGTCTGGTTACGCAAGACTATGCATTTAATTAGATTCATAACCCACCCACAGGGCTTGAGCTTATACCAGATCTTTAAAAAGAGTGAGGTTGTGTAAGGCTTTCACAGAGAAGTATGTTACTGATTTTTAACTAAATTTTTAACGCATACATGGACTTGCAATAGTCCCTTCTGGTGGGTATAATTTTTGGAGTCCCCTTTCTAGGGGATGTTTTAATTCCAATGTAAACTTTAATTCCAATGTTAAGTTTAATTCCAGGCCTTTTATCTGACACATGGTACCCCTTAGGTTTTTGTCATGCTTAAAGGTGAATAATGCTAGCCAAGAATCAGTATCAAAGTGCCATTAATTTTTAACCGGCAGCATTTCCCAGCATAGCTTTGCACAAGTAACATTTCTTCATGGCAATACAGAACGAACTCTGCCTACTGATCTGAACAATTCACGCGCCTGAAAATATTTAACGATTTACACCCACACTAATTGAACCACAGTTAACCACTTGCTGACTAAGCAAGAACAAACTGCTCTATGTCAGTTTACCAGACCCTTTTCCCGCGTAGCGATTGGTAAAGGGTCTCTACGCGAGACTATTTACCAACCGCTAACTGCATTGCATGAAATGACAGAAAGTCACGAGGATTAGCTATGCCGCAAAAGAACGTATGTGCTTATATGCGGTAATATTGTAATGTATTTATAAATCGTACAAAACTAATACATTAAAAGATTAGAACATATTAATTCCACAGATACAAATTACGCTCTATGTAAGACTTTTACAGAGTTAATCATCTTAGCATAATAAAGTTGAATCATTTTTGAAAATTATTAGAGCTATCAATGCCGAGATTTTTGTGGTAAAATATGCGAATTAATTATTTGAAGCAAGTTCTCGAGGAGAATACAAAAACATGACAGCTAAGATTTCTCCATGGAGAATATAAAAATCTTTCTTTGCATAATTGTCCCCAGTGACCGTAATCATCTAGAGGAAAACAAAAATGGGAGGCCATATAGCTATAGAGTAAGTAGCTAGCTAGTTAACTAGTAGATAGCTAGGTATGGAGCTACCCTTCCTATTACTTCGTACGGTATGCTATAGTCTGGCATGCTTTTGCTTGCACTGGCATGCTTTTGCTTGCATCAGCCTGCTTTTGCTTGCATCAGCCTGCTTTTGCTTGCATCAGCCTGCTTTTGCTTGCATCAGCCTGCTTTTGCTTGCATCTGCCTGCTTGTGGTTGTGGTTGTTTTATTTTGTTTGCTTCACTAACCATTGGAAGCATGGTTACTGTAATGACTGTAATTTTTGAAATGGGGCTTACCTCTTAGGACCCTGTGCATATGTAAGACTTTTACAGAGTTAATCATCTTAGCATAATCAAGTTGAATCATTTTTGAAAATTATTAGAGCTATCAATGCCGAGATTTTTGTGGTAAAATATGCGAATTAATTATTTGAAGCAAGTTCTCGAGGAGTATACAAAAACATGACAGCTAAGATTTCTCCATGGAGAATATAAAAATCTTTCTTTGCATAATTGTCCCAGTGACCGTAATCATCTAGAGGAAAACAAAAATGGGAGGAGGCCATATAGCTAGTAGCTAGCTAGTTAACTAGTAGATAGCTAGGTATGGAGCTACCCTTCCTATTACTTAGTATGGTATGCTATACTTTACCTCTCCTTGGACCTTCCACCTGCCCTGTCTTCTATTCAGTTTGTACCACATAGGTTTACTACCTATGTGAAAAGGGAGGAGTTTGTGACCTCATTGAGGTTAATTACGTTTGGATACCATATGAAATAATTGGAAAGATAAAGCTCCATAGCTAGCTATCTACTAGCTAGCTAAGTAGCTATGTGCATGTGAAGTGAGAAGGGTTTATATATTTTTTGTGGAGAAATCTTAGGCTTAGCTGTCATGTTTTGTTTTTGTTGTAGCGCTTGTGTTGCATGTGACTTTTTTAACTTTAGTTGTATGATGTACCGTAGCTGGGGGAGGAACAGGGAGGAGTTGGTTAGCCCATTGAGGTCTGATTAAAGACGACAACACACACACACACACAAAAAAACAAAAACAAAAAAAAAAGGCATGAGAAGGGGGTCTGGCTACGCGAAAGGGAACGAGGCAAGTGGAAGTTTTTTGGATACCATATGAAGTAATTAGAAGGGTAAGTCTCTATAGCTGGCTTTCTACTAGTTAACTAGCTAGCTATCTAATATTGAACTAGCTAGCTATCTAATAGTTAACTAGATAGCTAAGTACTAGCTAACTAGCTAGTTATGTGCATGTGAAGTGAAGATAGATTTTTATATTCTCCGTGGAGAAATCTTAGCTGTTATGTTGTTATTGTTTTTGTATACTCGAGAACTTGCTTCAAATAATTATTTCGCATATTTACCACAAAAATTCGATTGCTAATTTGGCATTGATAGCGCATGCGTGGCATGTAAACTTTTTTTTTACTTGGCTTTTTTTGTTTTGTTTTGTTTTGTTTTGCTTGTACGTACGTGGCTATTGGTATTTACCTGGCACTCATTTTACCGGGGAAACTTAGCTATGAGGTAAGTCTATATGTTGCAATTTTTTCTCCTTTTCTTCCTTGCCATAGAAATTGGTGGACAGCATGTTTAGCTCTGCCTATAATTCCCAGGAGTACCACTCTGGCAGAGAAGCTAGATCAGTTTCCCTAGAGTGCTAACTGTCTACCAATGGCAACCTAATAGTATCCATAGCTAGATAATAAGCCAGATATTTTACAAAAATTACCAATGGCTTTCTTGCTTGCATATCGTGGTTAGAGTGAGAACAGGAAAAGGCATGTTTGTTGTTAGTATTTTCATTGTCACTATTACCTACCACCTCCACCACTGCTGTTATGGTTTCAGTTGTTTTTTTTTGTTTTTTTTAATTGAATAGGTCCTTGTTTTTCTTATATTTAGGACTTATTGGCTTTTTCAAAGTCTAATTAGCTTTTTCTTAATATTATTTTCATTTTTTAGCATACTTAGAATAGGGAAGAATATCACTAACACTCTGTCTTGCCTTTTGTGACCATTTTGTTGAAAAACAAGGACACCCCGTTAACTGGGAAATTCCTCAGCCAGGAATGTTTAAGTGCTCCTTGGTATGCTCACTTGGTTTTCTGTATCTTTTTTTCGTGAAGTTTACATAAATGAATTTAAAGTCATTTGTATGGCCACTTCGCTTTATTTGAGTAGTCGGTGGATTCCTGCTCAGTTGGGCCTGCAATTTGTTCTCTGGTGAACTCATGTCCAGATTATCTAGTCCATATTTTTTTTAATTCATCTTTGAGGTCACTACATCTTAACTTACATGGCTTACATTGTTTGGATTTGAGCGTCTGTCACTTTCAAATCTAGTTATGTGGGTGGGAAAATCAATTACATCTGGGTTTCAAGTGTGACATCAAACAAAAAAGTTTGTATTGGGCCATATAAGTTTTTTCAGAGTCTTTCTTTAGTTAAAATCCAGTAGTTAGATATAATAAGTAATAAAGTAGTTAAGACGAAGAGGGCACCATTATACTCCATTGCCATCTACAACCGACCTGGTCGGGCAACTAACTAGACGATTGACGCTAAAGTTGTGGAAAATAAGACATTAGCACTTGCCCACGACGTCCGGCTCGATTGGCGCGCATGGCCACTTCGTCGTACACACTTGTTACAAAAAGAGGGGGGACGGGACGACCAATACCGAAAATATTTGTTACGTCACTGCACATAACAAGGTGACAATTATTTCCAACTTCTGCATTTTCAATGATACTTTACCTATTTCACTTGTAACCTACTTTTCTAATCGGTAGTGTACTGTTGTTGTTGCTTTTTTTTTTGACCCTCTGACACCCTGGCCTGACGCTTGTTAACCGGTCGGCGGCCATGACTGACGCACGGAACGGCTGGGTAGAGAAAGGCAGCATAGGTGAAGGTGGCTTCGGTGTGGTAAAGCTTTTTGAAAGTGAGGTAAAATATTCTGTTTTTACCTTCCCTCTGTGCATAATCCAATAGTCAGAGATCATCTTCATCTAACACGACTCGTTCACTTCCACCTTCCAGGAGGAGCTTGAGTACTTATCTCTTTCCTGAAATAATTCACCATCTCTATCTGTAAATACTACTTCATCTTGGTGGAGTGTGGAGGTCATATCACAGCATTGTTTAGGTAGTGGATTCACAGGATACCATCTACATTCAGCTGGAGCCGCTTGGTTTTCTTTGACCATCATCAACAGAGTTCTCTTCTAGAAATGCATCGCTATCTAGGTCACTACTGTTGCTGTTGAAGTAATCTATTGAGTGGGAGTCATCCAATGACAGGCTCGCTCTAAACTCTTCCAACCTTGTGTACAACTCGGCCTCAAGTTGGCCCGTCAGTTGGCAATTTGACCAGTTCATATTTATTTTCTTTGTTTTAATAATATGCCATATCTGTGAATTATACAGTTTAAATAAATGATGGTCTGGTAATGTGTGTGCATATATGTGCTTATCTGTCACCATTGCTGGGTTTCTCCTCAACATTCTGTTAATTCTGGATGTACAGTTTGCTCTGGCAGTTCTCGTTGGTATTGATTGTTAATTTTGGTATTGATTGTTAATTTTTGGTATTGATTGTTAATTTTAATCCTTAGTCGGGTCCTATTTGCATCTTCTATCTTGCCTGAGGTCCTCCCTTCTTCTTCTCTTCTCTTGCTTGGTGTTTCTGACGTCATTGATATAATACTGACCATGAAAGTTAATAATGACAAGTGATTTATACATAAATACAATAACATATTGTGCAATCTTGTTAAAACAACATTAGTGTTCAATTAGTAAGTGTTTTAGCCAGACTTTGATTGGATGAATGGCATAATTTAAAAATGGAGACCATATAATTAATTAACCAGCTTAGGGTTTCACCATAAGATAGTGCACCCACTATGGTACACCTCAAGGGTGTGCTAGTAAGAGGTGGCATTCCGTTATCCAATCCGAATTGTAACCTATCTGACCTAGGTCTGTCAAATTTGCCATAATTTCCAGCTGGAAATGAAGCTTTCTGAGTGAACTGCTCCTGATAATGGCTGCCGTACTGCTGATTTTCAAACTCTCGTAGGTAGTTATCAAATTCAGGTGTAGGTACTTCAGCTACCATGGACAATGTTCTCTCTTTCAATTTTGTACTCTTCTCCAAGTCCGTCCCTTTCTTTGGCCGATTCTTTATTATTAGCTCTATACAAGTTGTTTGCCTTCTGCAAATTTAGTCTGATGGTTATTTTTCATGCCCCAACTTCCCAAGTCCTACAAAATATAGCTAAAACACGTTAAGTACAAATTGACGCTATTGCTAAACCAAACCTAAACAAGGGTTAATATATCTGACCAGGTCAATCATCAGAAAAGACAAATGGACCTAGTTTCAAATACTGACATGGTTCATTACCTTACGAACTATGTTATTCCAATCTTTATTCTGCATAAATAGGGGGTAGGGTTACTTTAGTACCTACATGTAGGTACTAAAGTAACCCCTGGTCATTAAATAAACTGTAGATGAGAGAAGATCTTGGAGAATGGCGAAATAAATTACGTTGCGGAGAATTATATATCTCCTGCGGATCACACTCTAGCATGTCCGAGACAATTTCAACAAAGTAGTCTGTGGAAGACTTTACGAAGGCAACAGAACTGTTGGCCGGAATTGCCACGTAGCTGGGGCCTACTTTCACAGACGTGCAGCTGCCAACTTGAACTTAGTCTTCCATTACTGTTATTGTATAAACTAGCTCTAATTAATGTCCTACCTCTAGACGGTCTCTATGGACTACCGTATACTGTGCAACAAACTTTTGTAAAATAGCTTCTTTTTCTTTAGACAATCACGGTGACTTGGTGTGTGTATGGAAGCTGTGCAAACAAACTTTTTGTGAAATACCTTCTTTTTCTTTAGTTGTTGTTTTTTTTGGTGTTTTTTTTAATAAACAAATAAACTCAGTTATAAACACTTGCTACTTCTATATGTCAGCCAGAAAGGGAGCGTGCCAGACTTCTTTTTCTTTAATATATAGGCCCATCAAAAGTTAGTTGGTACTAGAACCTTTAGCAATACATGGACATTGGGGCACTTCAACCCATTATGTTAGAATCTGAACAAGTTGCCGTGACCAGGATTTGAACCTGGGTTTGGTTGGCAGTATGGTCTGTTATATTATCAAATAGTTTAAATAGAATCTGAACAAGTTGCCGTGACCAGGATTCGAAACTCGGTTTGAAACTACAATTTTCATGGCTAACCACCCCTTCATCTCTAAAAAGAGTATTTCTTCAGACATGCTTCTAGCATTAATATATTGTCAGAATCTTGGCAAATATTATGGCAACATTCTTGGCAAATTATTTATTAATTATTATTATTTGAACTAGTAGCACTAGGGCTCCCATTAGTAGTGAAAGATCTTGTGGCAAATGGTCTGCTATAGTTAAGAGATATGAGCAGAATTGAATAGCATATAGTTTTCATCTTCCCTTCCTCAACCCATCTTATATTACTTAATTGCTGTAGAATATATTGAATTCTCCTTCAGTCAGATTTGATTGTACGAACAAATAATCCTTTGTTGTTTTTTTTTGTTTTTTTTTGTTTTTTTTGCTAAGCCTCATAATTTTCTGCTTCACCCAATAGCACAGTTTGGCTATTTCTTGGTTGGCTAGCATGTTCTCTTACAACTCTACTGCATGTTACTCTTACAACTCCACTGTATTTTACTCTTATAACTCTTCTATAATTAGCTGTATGTTAGTCTTACAAATATTCTATGATTAGAGTTGGATTTCTATAATAGCAAATTACTCAATACCCCCAACACACAACACAAACTTTGGTATGCAGTGGAGTGCTCTGAAATTTGAAGGGGGGAAATTAACTCCTATACAAATCTGGTGTCTAACTGGAGGGAAGAGTTTGTGCTTTGACTGAGTATGTCCTAACAGTCTTCTACCCCCGCCTTTGCTTTGATTTCCATTTTGCTGCCAAGTGAATGCAGTTGAATTTGCTTGACCTTATTCGTAATGCCTCAATCTGGACACATATAGTACTCCAGCCTTGTTGGTGTCAGGATCTCCTCTGGGGCACTAACTCAACTGAGCTCTGTACCAACTGCTGTCATTGGTCTCTGGCTCTTCTGATTCTGTCTTCTTCTATGGTACATAATTATTTGTTTTTTAAATATCAGCTTAACTGTTACCATTTTTTGTTCTTTTTGCTAGGTACAGCAAGGGGCGTGTCCTGGTCCCTCCAGTCTTGTTGTTCTGCAGTGGACATGTTGGGGATTGAGCGACTGGGTACAAACAGCACTTGCCCGGATCCTGGGTAGGCGGGGTGAACGGGCATATCCTGTAGCAACCTCCCAGAGTCTGATAAAAATGTTGATTCACAAACAAGAATTCTTCATATGATATACATGATACCAAAAATAACAGCCTACTACTGGAATGCTGGCTTGTGCTCTGAAGTGGCAACTGTCGGTAAGATGGGACTTTTAGAGTGCTTTTCATCACTGTCCTGCGAACTGGTTCGTGAGACTGACGGGAACCATGGAAACTAGTGCCTCTCTTGTAGAACTGCTCATTGGTCACTGTCTCCAACCTGTCTCCGCAGTGACCAGAATTCAAACCTGGGTTATTACGACCACAACCTAATGTAAGGAGAAACATAAAAAGAAATACCTTACATAGCTTAGAGATCAGAACATTAATTACACAAAATCAATGAAAAATTGGTGCATTGTAAATTTACAACTTAACATATCTGTCCCACAACTACTTACCTCGGTATCATTGAAGAAGCTCAGCTTCCGCTCATCCTTGTCCAAGACACAGTATCTCCTGTTCCATTCCAATTGGTCAACATATATACATTAGCTTAGCTTAGGTCAAACTCTTACATTGTATTGCTAGCTCTGTCCTGTCGTCCAGTTATTCTCTAGAGAGGGGGATGAAGGGAGTGTTAGATTAATATGTTTTTTTTTTGGAATGGCTGGACATTCTGGTGTTAGTTGAACATTAGAATGATACTTAGAAGAGGAAAGAATATCACTTGTCATAATAGTAGGAGCATAATTATTCATGGTATAGGAGCATCAGTTGTTATGGTAGTAGGAGCATAATTATTCATGGTAGTACTGGAACTCCAATTCAAACCTGGTTTGTCTTGCTCCGTGATTTTCTTTGATGGATAGTGACCAGACAGGCCACATCACGGGTCTTTTCCATCACATCCTAGACTTACTTTACGCCTTCCTCTGTGAGAGACAGGACACGGCTACTTCTTTCACCGCGGGCAGAGTTCAGAGAAGAAGGGGTGCTCTGATTAGTAGGAAAGTTGCGTCTGGAGACCTGTGGCGTCGAGTACCGCATAGCTGGTAAGTTCCCATCTGCATCCTGTAGCGTATACTGACATTTGTTACTTATATGGTCTTCTAGAGTATCTATAGTTACTATAGACTTGCAAGGAGAATTCGTGCATCTCACTTGCAGAGATTTGATCTCCCTCAAACTTGAAATATCTTTAACAGTATTAATCGTGTGGATTAAGTTTTGCTGATAGTACTTTCTTTCTGGTCCACAGAAGGTACATTCTCTTTATTATTATTATTACTATTTTGTTGTTTTTTTTTAGCATACATGATCTTTGTAACTCAACAACTTAGAATACTTGGATAGTCTGAGATGAATTCTCTCAAGACCTTAATCCTTCTTAAGTAGCTTTTGATGTCTCTTCTGTGTACCACTAGTTGCCGTTAGGTTTCTTGAATAAGATGTGCTGAATGAAATATTAGTTGGCAGTGCATACACAACAGCTGTGCTGGGCCTTTTTACTGGCCACACCCATTTGTCACACCCACTCACCAGGGCCAAGCAGCTTTGCCGCACCTTGCAAGATGGACTTCTTGGACTGTCTATTTCTGTCATTCTTCTTTTATTAATTCTCTTCCTCTGAACAGTTATCTAAAAACAATCAAACAAATTATTACCACAAATTGCACATATGCCCTGACTCCTTCCCCATTCTGCACATTCATATCTGTTCCATACTGTAACAGAATGTTCAAAGCTTCTGGGGATGAGCTGTTGGCAGCAAGATGGAGGAGAGTAGTGTCCTCCTCTTCCATCGGCTGGTTCACCAAATGTGGCGATTCATTGAGTTAACCACGCTCCCCTTATTAACCAGGTTTTTACTCGACATTACTGGACAGTACAGCTTCTTGAATTTCCTCTATTAGCTTTTGATATTGCTTTAGCAAATGTTCTCCTCTCCTCCACTAGTTTATTAATGGTGATACAATACTAATAAATGTTACACATTACGCCATATTTTTCAGATTGCATTGTACATTCTGTACATTCATATCTGCTCCATGCTGTAACAGAATGTTCAAAGCTTCTTCACTAATAATGTTTTGTCCACTCATAATTTATCATTTTGTTTGTTTGCATATTTCTTCACTGTGTTTAGTTACTAAATATCTCAGCTGGTTTACTGAGAACTCCATAGCATTGCCAATCCATTCAATGTTTTCCTCCTGTCGGGATTTTACTATTCCTGGAAATAAGGTCCAACTGGGAAATAGTGGTAGTGGTGGTAATTGGGGAGGGAAGAGTGGGAAAGAGGGAAAGTATCATCCCTTACATTCTTTATGAGCTGTTTTACAAGCCACTCGGAATCCTTGGTGAGGTCTATCCCCCAGAATTCTTCCCTTTCCTAGGTCATTGCAATTTATTGCAGTAATATACAAGGTCACTTATACAAGCTTTGCTGTCCACTTAATTAATTCAATAATAATGAAATTATCAAGTTCTGACCCTTCATACAAACTAGATTCGTAGCTCACTTGTTAGAGCACTTGGTGGCTGAAGCCAGTGGCTATGGGTTCGATCCCCGGCGACAACCAAGATTTTTTCATTTTTTTCCCTTTGCTTTTTTCCAGACCCCTTTAGGTGAGAAAGTTTATATCTAACAATGAAATTGTTGGAAAATAATTTATTTAAAATTTTTACCAAAGTATGTGTGAATGCATTCTGTAAAATATGTGCTGATAAATACTTCATTTTTTATTAATGTTCTATACTCTGATTAGCAAAACAATTCAAATTTTCTTGCTTTTTCAAGATTACTGCATCGTTAAAAATTATATTGGTTGACTTTTCAAACTGTGTATAGTTTTCTAAAAGCAACCAATTTTAACATTCTAAGAATACATTGGTGTCATGTGGTGATGATGTCATTTATTGACATTGTGGGACTTTGGGAAACTTTATCTGACTCCAAAATTACAGATAAAAATGTTTTCATAACTAAAAACATGAAAGTGAAAGTAGAACACTGAGTCTGACAATATTTGTACACCAAAAAATTATTTTAAATTTGGTACACTAATTAGTTTGGTTACATAGTGCCCTGTTGAAAGATTCACAGCTTCTGTTATCATGAATAGGACAGAATACTGTATCTACTTTCATACATACATTTGTTTTGGTGCATAACTCAACCTGTACATTTGCTTAAATTCATTGATTAATCAGCTAGCCACTCAATTTGTGTGGCTTCCTTTTTCCCACCACAACCTTGGTTTGACCTCTGGCTACACAAACACACAATCCTTATTCCATATATGGCTTAAGGATATTCATAATTCATTGGAAATTGAAGTCATTAAAACCTCAATTATGACTCTAGCTTGTTATTGTTTTTTCTCATTTTGTTCAGAGGATGTTAATGGCTGATGTAGGCACATGATGATTACTTCATCAGTGATGAATAACAATGTATGAAGTTGTTTAAATTGTGATTCTGAGTTAGTATAAGAACTAGTCCAACTTGTCCTAATTAATACCACTATCCAGAAATATATATTAAATTCAGTTATCTCATTCTGTATACATGCTCATAGTTTACAAACCGCACCTTCAAAAATTTTAGGATAAAAATGCACAGCCTCAAAAAATTTTGAGGCGAATGTATGAATGAGAAACTTGGAAAATATTATGATGTGGACAGAAAGTTTGATACAATGATTAACACTATATTCTTACTTGTCATGTTTGCAGTTTATACCATAACAGAAGCAAGAATTTTCATTCTCAAGGTGTGATCAATCATCTACCAAAGATAACCTTCCAGTTAGGAAAATAACATTGTTCATTCCTGACCCACAATCTCTTTAGCTAGTGTAATTTTCCGAATTTCGAACAACCTGTTTGACCTTGGTCTGAAACCTGATGTATAGGCTTATTAGTGCCGCAGACTCTATTCAATGAACTATTCTAATATTTTAATATCCAATACTTTTAAATATCACACGTTTTAATTGATGCAAGTTGCTATGACCAAATATTAATATTTCCACAATGCATTAAACTGCATTCATCCACTCATCTATTATTATTGAAGAATACAAATAACTATAGATTTTTTATTGGTTACATTATGACAATGCCTTATATGGAAGTGGTTCAGGCAATGTTTCACAAATTTCGATTATCAATAATTCCAATAATGTGGCCCAAAGTTATATTGTTGTTCTTCATAGTGGACTCTTCAGTGAGAGGTACTAAAGTTAGCTAGATGAAATGTTCATAAAAGAATATTGGATTTTTATTATCTAGGTGAATTAGTTCTAATTAATAATAACACATTATGTTCAAGTAATTCTGTAGTCTATGAATGTACTAATTCTCAGAGTACATTCCTCAACTGGGAGTTAGTAACAACAACTGGAAGTAGTTCATTTGTAGGTTTAAACAGTCAAAGACATGTGGCTGGAACTACTTTGATGGACCAAGTTGGCTCATCCTCAATAGAGTACAGAGTCATTATCGCCAATATCTCTTATATCAAAGCTGTTGTCATCATTCAAAACCCTAATGTTGTGAATGGAACAAGAGTTACTTGTAATGGAGACACACATACTCTGATTCTAAAAAACCCAGGTGAGAATAAAGTTTAACAATAAATGTACAAGGATGAAAAATTGTATAAGTCAAATTCAATTTAAACCAGCACTGTACTTTGGTTCACAACAATTGAACTAGTTTGATTATCCGAATAAAGCAATGGGATATTTTGTTTTTATAATCTTCACAGCTTAACAGTTAATTGCATGCGCTATTAGACAAAGCTATAATTTTATTAAAACTGAGTGAAATTAATTGTTTCCTAGATTTATTGGAGTTGCCCAGCCAAGTATACATTACTCAGGAAATTTATTTAATCTTTCTTGGAGTGCTATGGGAGCTCAATATATCTTGTTGTCACCACTATTTGAGGCATGGGTGAAAGTCACTGAAGGTTGGATTACTACTTCTCTAAATGAATCAATCAATATTTTATCTATTTCATACTGTCCTGATTATTGCTCGCGAAGTTATAACTTCTCAATTGGTAAGAATTACTTCCCATTTTTCTTTAGATGAAACTAAAAACAAGTGCTAGCTATTTATTGTTTTATGCTTCAAATAAGGCCTCATTTCAAGTTTTTATACAATAATCTTTAAATGTCCTGCTCTGTCTTAAAGTTTAGCTCATTAGCCATACTAATAGTAAATACATACTACAAGGTGGCCCTCATCAGTTATAAAAAATTTCAATATGATAATAGAGCATGGGGGTGACAAATTTCGTTGAATAAACGATATACATCAAACATCACTAAAAGCTATTAAAGAGTACTTAGAAATTAAGCAGTGGTGATTTTATGTCACTGCTTATTTATGCAATATAACCTTCTGTACTTCGTAAATGAGAATAAATATAGTTAGGTATTTATTATATAGGACAGTGTCCCTTTTATCAAGATAATTCAAAGTTCTCTGTTATTCAGTATTCTGTGGATACAACTGGCATATTTCTAGCAACAATAGTATGTAAACCACAGTGTAACAGTACTCATGAGATAGAATGTGCTGCCAACAGACAATGGAGTATGGACACTGAAATCCTATGTAGACTGCCAACTTATGGTGGTACAAAGGAAAATTCATCCAATGTAATATTATTTTATCTATTGCGTATTTTTGTTTA
>WLWD01005717.1_pt1 | contig 50049 bp, 23 predicted proteins | sample 6712731 | NCBI WGS metagenome assembly WLWD01 (sample SAMN12718690, study PRJNA576275) | sponge metagenome | isolation source: marine sponge | host: Mycale hentscheli | place: New Zealand: South Island, Marlborough, Capsize Point | collected 2014-11-01
CCGACTGAACTAGGAGTTACTGAATAATAATTTTATGCAAGATAATGGTAAAATATTGGTAGAAAATAAAATGAATGAAGTTCATCACAGAACGCTTTATACTAATCACTTTCTCTCCAAGTTGTAATAATGTGAAGCATTGTTACATTATAAACTACAAATAGCAATTGAAACAATAAGATTATAGCATAATGCCTAACTTTTTTGTAGTCTACATAATCACTGAAGTTGGGAGTTACCATTGTATAAGACAAGTTAATGAGATCAATAATTTAATTAAATAGTTTACTAAGAAAATGTAAACAATATCATTAGTGTGTGCAAAGGAAAGATATACTGATGTAAAGCAAACTATGAACAATAAATTAACGAAGTTGTGGGCTTGAATTTGATATAGCTCATTTGGAGTGGAATCTTCAACTGGCATAATTATAATCCTGGACTAGTAGATGATGGTACCAGATGTGGCTTTGATAGGATCTGCATAAACCAGGAGTGTCGCAACTTAACCAGCCCAACTTGTCCGGTAGGAGGCAATGGATTAGTTTGCTCAGGAAACACTTCAGGAGTAAGTCAAACAATGTGAATTTTTTTTTAATCTTGTAACATAATATGATCTTGTGTAGAATAGCATAAGTAATAGCCTTCCTGGATAATATTTGTGTGACTAGGTATAGACACACATGATTATTAAAGTTCAAACCAATAAATAGAAGCCGAAATGTTTGATTATTAAAAACATTTATGACTAGTCGGTTTGAACTTTAACAATCAAATAGTAATTGCTATAAGACAATTGAAAAAAGCACCATAACCTATAAAATTTTGCTTCTAGTCTTTTAATGAAGAAAGTATAAAAAAAATTCTATAGTTACTCAGTTGTTTTGTAAGCCTCTGTTTTAACTAACTATTTTTTTCATATTCATGGGTTCTAAGGGTACAATTCACTGTTAAAAATGGGGAGCTTTGAGAACTTAATTTTGGTGTCAAATAGGAGGCGCTGCCTGGACACCCCAGTCTAAAGCCTAATATTGTCTCCATAGTTAGTCATTACTGAAAGATATTTTAAATAAAAAAACAAGAGAATATAAGCTATTAATATTATTATATATGCTTATTTGGCATAAAATGTAAGTGATGTGGAAATTATAAGGAATCAAAGTGGCTTGTCCAGACAGTGCCTCCCAGTAAACATCTCATGAGGTGTTATTTAAACACCCTATTATAACAGAGATTCAGGTATGTAATGCTATGATATGCTGTAGTAAAGCTGCACTTCTAGGTTTCCAAATCTCCTCTTCAACCTAGCAGTATTATCAGTGGTTTTAGAATGGTCCATCACTGTCAGATAATGAAGTGTACACAGGTTCTCAAAATGCATTTATATTTTTTAATCAAGTGAACTGAAAAACAATGGATTAATGAGAGAGTAAAGAAATATTACAACCTTATCTCTTTGCTATCACACTCAACACATTCTTCTTCTTCTTTTTATTGCAATTGCCTTTACAGATCTTACATATATAAATGTATGAATTGATTAAGTTTTATTTCAAACCTTGATAAAAATATATCTGCAACCATCTTGGAGAGTGTTCTTGTCTTCCCGGATTTACAGGAATGTCATGTGATTCTGGTATGTGCAGATGGTAAATAGACAGACAGCATGATGTAGCTATATTTATATAATTATGGTTACAGAAAGAAATCAGTCAATTGTGCTAATTTCATTTTAGAAATATTGTTTACTTTAGCAAATGTGTATGCAGGTGGGGGGAATGGGGTTCAGGAGGTTTGCCAGTAACTCCCCTCTCAAATTCATAATATTCAATGTAATTCATGGTCAAACATTTTTAGACTGACTTATTTTAATTTGATAAACTATAAATATAGTGTATTACTATGTTACTATCTAACCTGTTACCACTGTTAACCTGTTACCACTGTCATAACCACAATGTTATTATACTGACATGATATGAAATAAATGCAACTGTGCTAGAATGGATCCAATGAGGCAAAATCCTCAAATTATCGACTTTATTTCAGTAAAAATAAGAGCAACCAAACACTTAGTGGAGTATATGACATGGCTCACTGAATAAAATTATTAGCAAAAGTTATGGAGACTGAATACATTGCATTTTGCTCATATTGTCTATGAAACAAAAGTTTATTAAATAGGTACTGTGTGTTAAAAAAGTAAGAAATGATTGTACTAGCTTGCTGTTTCGAAATTACTATGGCTGTTGCTTTATATCCATTAAATAATAAGTGTGGTTTGGACTTATAGTCTGAGTGTAGCCAAAATAACCCCACTTATAACAATCCTGCCTAAGCCCCAGTTTAGTAATGTAACAAGCATTAGCTAATCTTGTGATGTTAGAACAAAGTAGCCTATATTTAAACATAGTTATTTGCCAATAGTTTATGTAGTCCATAATGAGAACATCTTTACTTGGCTTATTTTTCCAATTAATATATTATTATTAAAATAGCTACATGAGCTTTAAATAGGTACCCAATAATTGGCAACTTACCTGACATGTTTGAACTTCTAGGCTTTTACGATAGTGTACAATAGCTCAAGTTTGGTTTACAATTGCAGCTATACCCACACCAGAAATTACTTCTATGGAAATCTTCTCAACAGCTCCTACTGAAGTATTTTCTACAGCTTCACCATCGCCTCCTCCTACTACACCAGGTTAGCAATTATTAGTAAAGGTAGCTATGGTGTGTGTTTTCTGACAACAGTACACATTCATCACATGATTGTAATCATGTAGTAAAAAATATGATGTAACAAAAGATTTATATTATTTTCCATTTATTATGAATGGAAAGATGTGTTCTGTCGTTTGAAAGGAGAGTAGCTATATTTCTGGAATGGTTCAGACCACACAGTGGTTACAACCTATTCAGAATTGTATGAACAAGGCTAAATTGAGCATATTAATGGTGTTTGGCCAGTTTTCCTGCTCGAACAGCTAGTTTTGACATTTTTACTGGAAACTACAACCCTGGGCATGGTTATTTATCCAACAAAACTATTCTGTGGTACTGCTCTTCGACCTATGAGTAGCTCACTCCCACTTTAATTTGTCCCGGGAATGGGGTGGGAGAGTTGATATTCTCAATTTCACCTTCTTCATGCAATTCTGAATTGTTTGCAACCACTGTGTGGTCTGAAACATTCTAGAATTATATTTCAGAATGCTCATAGTCTCACATATCAACAGATTTGATATGCTGGTCCAAGTTAATATTGTTGTTAATGTTATTATAATTTGTTTTAATTTTCTTATATGCTTTTTTTATTTAATTTAAGTTTGTTTGTGTTGATAATGCGGGTTCTTCATAGCATCTATTTCACTTCGCAGTGCATCAAATTTGTCTGAGGTTTCTCGAATAAAGGCCTTGATCTCTTCCATGGCTTTAGATTCGACACGTGTTTGAGCTAAGAAGAAGACTGAGTAGCAGTAGCACACGATAGTTTTATTGGATAAAATAACCACGAACAGGGTGCAGTTCTGGTAAAAGCATCAAAATTAGCTGTTCCAGTGGGAAAACTAGCCAAACACTGTTGATATGTGAGACTGAACCTCTACAAGGCCTTGGTCTAACATTCACTATAAACCAAAAGGTGTGTAGTTCACACTTAATTAAGCGTGAATCACTTGTAACAATAGTCACACCAAAATATGGTGTGATGTGCACACCTCATCATTTGGTGTGAAGTACATGCCAAATTCAGTGTGAGTTCGCACCCTAAACAGTGTGAACTCATACTTACATTAATAGTGAATTATTTTAAGTTGGGCTAATTCTAATAATACAATCAACTAGCTATATTTTTCAAAAAGAGATTATTCTGTGCCTGAATCCCACAGATCTCATTAATACATACTATAGACACTAATTTTATGCCCATTCCTGAAATATGACTGTAATTCATTTCTAATGCAATTCTTACTATGAGCTATTAGTGGCTATTTGGCTCGGTAAGCATGAGCTTATTCAGCTAGTGTGTTTATCATTTCACTGAACTTTATTGTTGCTGACATTTTTTTGCTAGTTTTAATACCATAGGGTTAAAAAGACTATAAAATATTGAACTTAACTTTGGGCTTTCTATCCAAGAAAGGTATGAGAAACATTAATTACCACATTATCGACCAATCAAGCCAAGTACCAATGTACTTGGCTGCAATTGAAGGTGTATCTCCAACTCAGGGCTCATTAAATTTGAGGGAATTGTATGAAAACACAGAAAAAGTGTGTCTTTTATTTACACGTACTTTAAATTAACATAATGAAGATTTTACAGTACTTTTTTACCCTTTCACTGGTATATTTTTGATGCCCAGTTGGGTAAAATGTAAAATGTGTGAACATTTTAAGTTATTTTTCATTTTTGAAAAGACATTGCAGCAAGAATTGTATTTTTAAAGCAAGTTAACACAAAACTATTTACTATTAAGCAAAAAAGTACATTAGTCCGCAAAAAGAATAGATAAAAATTTGGACTTACTGCTATACATAATAGCTGAAGTTCTATTTCCAACAATCTCAAAGTTGCTACGAAGTTCAGACAGAATTCACAGCTTTTCGACCTTTTTTTTGCTGAATTCTTAGCTCTAGAACTGGGTGCTATAAAAAACAATTGGGCAGACAGGCGCTCAAAGGTAAATGCACCGGTAGCCATAATTTTTTAAATTGTAAACCGCAAAATACTGGTGCACTCATTTCAATTTTTTAATTACAGGAACTCATACGTCAGAAGAACATATAAACAAAAATGAAGAATGTTATATTAGATATCAATTAAAAAAAAGAAAGAATCAAGAGCGGTCTAATGCCAAGAATTCTCAGCTTCGCCAGTCAAAGGGTTAAGTACTGTGTCAGCACACCATGAAGCAACCTTTGAAATCACCCCAAACTGTTGTATGCGCTGCAGTTCACATTTGACTTCCTTCTGCAAGGATACATTCCTTGATGTGACTAGCATAATGGCTGTGTAACATCTAGTTTGAGGCAAATGGTGTACTCATGTTTGGAAGTTCCCATATCAGTAACATTGAGTTGATCAATGATGTCACTACCAATGGCTTCCACATATATTTTTAAACCAAGGGCTTAAAGGGATTGCAGGCCCAAGAGAATATCTTTCAAATGACCAAGAAAAAGTTTGGTCAATAATTGCATTTTTAGGAAATATAATGAATAGCATTCTATGATAAAATACAGAAAACACATTTTGCTGCAACTGAAGACAAGTTAAATTAACATTAAAAATTCAGTTGTTCTGTATAATCGATAAAACAAGGGAGACTTTGCAAGTACTACTTTCAATCTACATCTACTACTTCCTGTAGTCTATGTGTGGTTTCTAGCAGCAGTAAAGATTCATGACAAAATTGATAATTAAGAACAAATTATAATTATGGTGTAGCAAAAAAAAAAATATATATATATACAAAGGTAGTGCTATATGTTTGCTTAAGGAACTTTATGACATCTAGTTTCTTTGAAAGGTCATTAATTAATATATATTTTAGTAAAATCCATTATATTGCTGCTATGCAATACTAAGACAAGGCCTTGATCCAACTTAAGTTTCTATTAGTTATGACTATCAGCCAAACCTTATCAATCTATATTAGATTAGAAAAGAAATATAAATATACATCACTGCTCTTGCTTATTGTTTATGTATTGTTAGATAATATGTTCATTTATATACATGTATTGCCTTTCTATTTTAACAGATCCTATTCAGGAACCATCTTGTGATTGGGATTTCCTTGCTGCTCCTATTGATTTGTTTTAAATAATCTTGTATACATAGTTTCAACAACATAATTAAATTTAATCAATTCATTAGTTATTATTGTTAAAAATGCACTAACATTTAATATAGCTACATAGATACACGTTTTATGTATGTTTTTATTAAAAAATGGATTTTTTTAGTTCTTTGATTTGTAAAACATATTCAAGATTCTTAAACCAGTGGTGTTCTTGAGCACAAATAGCAGGGAGCTGTTATACTAAACAATAAATAAATAAATAACAGCAGGCATTTCTAAAGACTAAAGAATTATTTACAGGTTTGAACCTAACTCTATGTTTAAAAAATGCTTACTGCTGTAGTAGTCGCAAAGCTGTGCAAAGGCAGCTAATATATTTATTTGTTAATTAACGTTTACTTCGTGCTATGCTTTAGCTGAGCAGAACCTGAAATGCAAAACACTTTTGCACACACACACTTGTTCAACTTACATACCAACACAAATATAGACTATCGGACAATGAATTTTTCAAGTAAGAAACTACACTGTTCCGTAGTGGGTAACTATGACAAATAGCACATTAACCTACCATCACCACTCATTTGTATAGAAAATGAAATCGGGTAAGTTTGAGTGTTTTAACTGCACCCGTAAAAAAGAATTCAAAACCTTCGCCACAGGATACTGTTCGGTGATGTTTAGGACAGGGGTATCTGGGCCAATTATACTTCATATCCCACCTTTTATGCTCCACTCCAATGCTTATCAAATTTACCTGTTATGCTCTGAAATTAACCTATTATGCTCCTATTGTGCCCAATCATACACTTGAATAACGACGGCATAATATTATACTATTTATTAGAAAAATAATTATGAATTTAACATAGTGAACTTGAATGTTCAAACTAAAGCAAAAATCAACTTTTATCAGTTTCTAACTTGTTTAAATTACTTGTGCATAATGGCTTGCTTGACATTTGCGCTGAAGCACATCACTAGTTAGGTGAATACTAATGGCCAATTCCATTATTAAAATACCTTACAAATTACAGAATCCCATGTAACCTATAGCTAAGTGACACACATTCTTTTTTTACTACTTTAAGACATAGCTGGCTATACTATCTACAAAGTCATTCAATCACAAGCATTTTGGTAGTTGTCACTGTATCTTGTTCAATATGTTTGCTCCAATTTTTTTCATGCCATTTCCAATTATATAGCCAGAGGCAGAATAATAGTGTATCAAAGTCGGGTTTGAGGGGCGTGGCAAGTATAGCTGAGTAAATTTTTATCCATGCGCAGAAGTCTATAGTAAAATTCACTCTTTAGTGTACTAAATAGAATTTCAACATGATTTAGTAATAGGATATGGTTATTCTTGAAGGAATTCAGTAGACTAAACCTCTTTTAGCCTGCCCAGCCCTTTAGAGCTGCTGCTAAAATAGCAGCTGGAGGTTTGGGGGACACCTACAGCCAACTTTACACCAATGAGTTAAGGTCCTAGTACAAACTACAGTAGTAAAGATCTTTAGGGTAGAATAAACCACTTATTACACTTGGCAGATTGATATGGCAAGATATTTCATTCTCAGGCTTTATTTGCACTCGCCTCTGCTACGTGCGCTTTTGTAATGGGATGGTTATCAGATATAATTCCGACACTTCCAAGTGGCAAACGGCAACGGGTAAATTTTGTTTCACACAATAATCTAAAGTTTAGCTAGTTGTCTACATCATTAGCAAGCTACATTCATTTTTTCCACTTTAAGTAAATAAAACGGATAAACTACTGGCATAAATGGGTACATTATGCATTTTTTAACTTAAAATTTTAAATTTAATGATAACTTATCAACTTAGTTTTTATCACAGGTTTCTTTCTCAGTATATACACACATGATCTTCTTTATCTAAATTCAACATAAGTTGAAAACTTAATGTTTTATGCTTTGCCATACTGCACACATTCTTTTTACATATTCACCTGTTGGTATGGAACAGTTCAAGTTATATGAGAGTGTATGCAGCACCAATAATTGCAGATGTTACCAACACTCCACTCACCAATCTTCACACCATATCCTAGGTATACAGCACATGCCAGGATAACAATGTCGTTATTTTGTAAAGCCAGGAAAGTTAACTCTTTTGGCAAATTAGTTAGTGAGGAATATAGATTCAGTTAGCATTGCATGGGAAGTGGCTATGGAAAGAACTGATTGTAATAACAGTCCACAAGCCAGCAGTTTGATCAATGCAGATATAGGAAGCCATTTTGGAAGGCCTTAAGAAACACTTCCACCACGAGCTTCAGGAAAGTTTCCCAGACACTAGACATGTATTGTTAAAAAGAAGAAGAGCTTCTCTATCCAGACAATGTAAATATAAAGCCTCAAAATCCTCAGAATTTACGCTACACCTTGCAAAAGATAAAGAAACTTGATTTTGAGGCTTTATATTTACATTAAGATATACTGCCATACTCTATGATAGTAATTTTGTCAACATATTTGGGTAAATATTTGTACAATTATAGGTCCACCTTTGACCCCTAGCACTTCTCTAGTGGATATTCACAATGGTACAATCCTTCAGTTCGCATGGGAGGAGCCTTATGCACCGTCCCTTTACCGAGTTACTTCCTACCAAATTCTCGTCAACAATGGCAGCAATGTGTTGGTCAATTCATCTTTCAATGCCTCCTCCTAAACTCCTCCCACCTGCACTACAATTTTGCCAAGCCAAATGACTACAGTACCTGTGAGGTGATAGAATTTGCTGTGTCAGCAATATCAATCTTTGGGTCCAGTAATAAATCCACTGAAATGGGGATGTTTCCAAGAAGTGAGTCAAATAATTACAGATTTGCAGTTAGTGAATGAATGACAGGTAGGACATTATTGCTGGCAAAGTTTAGTCCAAGATTTTAATTTTTTTCCTTTAAACAAGCTGTGATGCTTGTGTAGCCAAATAAGAAAACTGGTAAATTCAGGATATTTCCAAAACTAACATGTCCATTCTCATAAACAAGCATAATTTTGTCTCATTCCAAAGGCTACAGATAAACTAGTTAAAGCAGGTGTGGTAGACTTGTTAGTGATAACTGCACAAAACCTAAAAAAATGTAATTTTAGTTGTATCTTAGTATTATTTATATAGCATCCCTAAACAGATAGAACGAAAGTGACTGATGATGATGATGATTATGATCATGATGATAATGATGTTTAAAATTGAAGAAGTTGAATGATTGAAGCTACAATAGCCTGTATTAAATTTTTTCATTTTATTTACTTTTTGATATTTATTGAACCTTTTAGCAACAACATCAGAAGCAGGGAGGTGTGGCTTCAGCTGTCAGCAGTTCACACAACCATCTCTCCTTTCCCAATACATCCTCGTCTATTCTGTCCACACCCATGGCATCCTCACACGTCACACCAGCTACTTCTGCGAGAGTCACACTGGTCACTTCTTCCCATGCATCTCCTTCCTCATCCCCAGTTCATGGACAGTACACTGTCACACCAAACTCCGCCCACCCATCACCAGACACTTCGCCATCTCATGGCAAGTACACAGTAACAAAGAATTCCCATTCTCAACCATCTAATTCAGACTCTGCTCTATTTCTTGGACAAAACTTCCCTCAGGCATCTGTATCACACTCATACTCACACTTGCAAGCTAGGACTTCACCTGAGGCAATGTCCGAGACAGTGTTGATGGGTAATTTGTCGACCCCTACCCAACATATCAGCTCTCCTCGTTACAGTGGTAGCAGTCAGGCTGGCAGTAACGGATCAGTAACCTTGACAGCATCTCCTTCACTACGCTCCAGTCGAAGAATTGGTAAAGTTCCCCCTCCACAGATAGTGTTGAATCAACTGGAGAGGACAAGTCAACACATAGAGAGAACTTTGTTGTGAGACTTGATAGCTTGTGAAGTTGAAACTTTTGTGAATTGTTGTCTTTTTTTCTATCAACTCATTGAGTGGGGTTAATCAATGCAACAGATATAGTAAGATTATTTTGGTACATTTTGTATGATTCCTGCAAGAGACATAGCTCTTTACAAATTGAAGTGACCCTCCAAGGGGAAAGGCACTATAGACCAATAATTGCTTTTTGAGAAAATTGAATTTTAAGTTTTTAGAATTTCCATCCACTTTCTGGGCATGCTCTTGGTTGCTATAAAGTTTTTCTTTTTATAGGAAGATAAAGAAAATCTTACTCTAGAAGTTGGTAGTAAAATTTCTTTTGAACAATCTTTCTTTAGATACGAGTAGCTAAACAAAGGTGCCTACCATGGATACAGGTATTGTTATAGACAGTGAATTTGTACTTGCTGAAGCAGAGTATCTGCCTGTAGAAATCGAAGATACTGGGCCTGAAGAAGTCTGCTTAGATGACTCTATGAACAGTGGCAGTGCACCAGTTGAGGTTAGGCCAGAAGATCATCAAGAGGAGAGTTTACATGTGGTTGTAAGCTTGGCATAGAAAAGTCACCTCCATGCAGTGCAACACTCCCTGCAAATATAATAGCCGAGTACAGAGACAACTGTAAAATGTTCTCTAATAGTGAACTAGATGCTGTCATACTAGCTTAGATTCATGCTCAATTTCAATGCAAACATTCTGAGCCATCGAAGTATAGGTTGTATTGCTATGTTTGTGTTGTTGTTGTTGTTGTTGTTGTTTTGTTGTTATTGTTGTTTTTACCATAACATGGCAAGCCAATAAGTTGAAAGAAATTCTTATTTTTACATGGAATATCAAATAAACACTACGCTAACTTGGCTATGATTACCAACATCAAGATTTAAACACTCGACGCCATGTGGGTTGACAGGTTGCTCACCTGCAAATATTACTCGTCCTAAGACTATACAAGATGAGCATTCCTTTATTACTAGTTTATCTTCAGCTGTTGCTCTGCCTATTCCTGGTAGACTTGCTAATTCCAAAGACGAGAGAGATTGAACAGCCTTTTGTCGGAGTTCATTTGACTTATCCGGCATTACTACTTATCACCACTTTTGCACACCACGTGATAAGCCTTTTGCTGGTTGTTGTTATTTGTTTGTTTTCTTCGTGAGTTGGTCACAGCTCCTGAGAACATACAAAAAACATTTCTTATAATAACCTGTCCATTACCCTAGTGTGCCCAAGCCTGGATCATCTCATGAGTCCTCGATTGGTCAGTGACGTGCAGCTACGGACAGTCACCTAGAGGGTAAGATCACACCTCAAAAGTTTTCATTCTCGTGGTTGTTGTAAGGAAATTGGACACTTCAAGACCTAGAAATATTGAGAAGCAATCTTCTTCACTATCAAATGAATTGTAACATCACATTACCTTATTGTTCAAACACTTTTATTCTAATTAATGCAACACCTCATAGCAAAAAACTGATTTTCTTGTTTGGCAGGTCACAAAGATCACAATTTCATTCAATAAGAAAATATATTAATTGAAAAAATAAATTATATTAATATAATCAATAAAACATATTGCATTTGATTTTTACAAAAAAGTACAATAGCTACAATATTTATGATTGTGTTCTAAAATATTTTGATTTCAACAATTGCATTCCATAATGAATGCCAGATTTCAACTTTCTTGTGCTATCAATTGTACGACGAATTAAATGATCTGGAGTGTAAGGATTAATAACATTCTTGTCCTTTTTGCCATATAATTCCTCAATATTTGACCCAGTACTTATTACTTCTTGTATTGGAGAGGTAGATAGATTAACTGTTACTTTGGACTCAGAATTTGAGAGATAATGCATCAGGTCAAAATAATTATAGGCAGATGCTAATTTCAGTGGTGTGTTATTGTCTTCATCTGTTGAGAGAGGGTCACTGTAACAGTGTTCTATGAGATATTTTGCTACATTTAAATGTCCTTGTATACATGCCACATGAAGTGGCATACTTCCATATTGTCCTCTCATGTTAACATCACAGTGATGGTTGTCTGCGAGATATTTGACTAACTCCAGATTGCCAGAATGAGCAGCTAAATGCAGTGGTGTGTCATTGTCTTCATCTGTAGAGAGAGGGTCACTGTGACAGTGTTCTATGAGATATTTTGCTACATTTAAATGTCCTTGTATACATGCTACGTGAAGTGGCATTCTTCCATATTGTCCCCTTATGTTAACATCACAGTGATGGTTGTCTGCGAGATATTTGACTAACTCCAGATTGCCAGAGTGAGCAGCTAAATGCAGTGGTGTGTCATTGTCTTCATCTGTAGAGAGAGGGTCACTGTGACAGTGTTCTATGAGATATTTGGCTACATTTAAATGTCCTTTTATACATGCTGTGTGAAGTGGCATTTTTTCATATTGTCCCCTTGTGTTAACATCACAGTGATGGCTGTCTGCGAGATATTTGACTAACTCCAGATTGCCAGAGTCAGCAGCATAATGCAGTGGTGTGTCATTGTCTTCATCTGTACAGAGAGGGTCACTGTGACAGTGTTCTATGAAATATTTGGCTACATTTAATTGTCCTTTTATACATGCTGCATGAAGTGGCATTCTTCCATACTGTCCCCTTGTGTTAACATCACAGTGATGGTTGTCTGCGAGATATTTGACTAACTCCAGATTGCCAGAGTGAGCAGCTAAATGCAGTGGTGTGTTATTGCGTTCATCTGCCGAGAGAGGGTCACTGTGACAGTGTTCTATGAGATATTTGGCTACATTTAATTGTCCTTTCATACATGCTATGTGAAGTGGCATTCTTCCATATTGTCCCCTAGTGTTAACATCACAGCGATGGTTGTCTGCAAGATATTTGACTAACTCCAGATTGCCAGAGTCAGCAGCTAAATGCAGTGGTGTATTATTGCATTCCATTGTAGAGAGAGTGTCACTGTGACAGTGTTCTATGAGATATTTGGCTACATTTAAATGTCCTTTTAAACATGCTGTGTGAAGTGGCATTCTTCCATAATGTCCCCTCATGTTAACATCACAGTGATGGCTGTCTGCGAGATATTTGACTAATTCCAGATTGCCAGTGTCAGCAGCATAATGCAGTGGTGTGTCATTGTCTTCATCTGTCGACAGAGGGTCACTGTGACAGTGTTCTATGAGATATTTGGCTACATTTAATTGCCCTTTTATACATGCTGCATGAAGTGGCATTCTTCCATATTTTCCCCTCATGTTAACATCACAGTGATGGTTGTCTGCGAGATATTTGACTAACTCCAGATTGCCAGAGTGAGCAGCTAAATGCAGTGGTGTGTTATTGCGTTCATCTGCCGAGAGAGGGTCACTGTGACAGTGTTCTATGAGATATTTGGCTACATTTAAATGTTCTTGTATACATGCTACGTGAAGTGGCATCCTTCCATATTTACCCCTCATGTTAACGTCACAGTGATGGTTGTCTGCGAGATATTTGACTAACTCCAGATTGCCAGAGTGAGCAGCTAAATGCAGTGGTGTGTTATTGCGTTCATCTGCCGAGAGAGGGTCACTGTGACAGTGTTCTATGAGATATTTGGCTACATTTAAATGTTCTTGTATACATGCTACGTGAAGTGGCATCCTTCCATATTTACCCCTCATGTTAACGTCACAGTGATGGTTGTCTGCGAGATATTTGACTAACTCCAGATTGCCAGAGTGAGCAGCTAAATGCAGTGGTGTGTTATTGCGTTCATCTGCCGAGAGAGGGTCACTGTGACAGTGTTCTATGAGATATTTGGCTACATTTAAATGTTCTTGTATACATGCTACGTGAAGTGGCATCCTTCCATATTTACCCCTCATGTTAACGTCACAGTGATGGTTGTCTGCGAGATATTTGACTAACTCCAGATTGCCAGAGTGAGCAGCTAAATGCAGTGGTGTGTTATTGCGTTCATCTGCCGAGAGAGGGTCACTGTGACAGTGTTCTATGAGATATTTGGCTACATTTAAATGTCCTTGTATACATGCTACGTGAAGTGGCATCCTTCCATATTTTCCCCTCATGTTAACATCACAGTGATGGTTGTCTGCGAGATATTTGACTAACTCCAGATTTCCAGAGTGAGCAGCTAAATGCAGTGGTGTGTCATTGTCTTCATCTGTCGACAGAGGGTCACTGTGACAGTGTTCTATGAGATATTTGGCTACATTTAAATGTCCTTGTATACATGCTACATGAAGTGGCATTCTTCCATATTGTTCACAGTGATGGTTGTCTGCGAGATATTTGACTAACTCCAGATTGCCAGAGTCAGCAGCTAAATGCAGTGGTGTGTTATTACGTTCATCTGCCGAGAGAGGGTCACTGTGACAGTGTTCTATGAGATATTTAGCTACATTTAAATGTCCTTGTATACATGCTACATGAAGTGGCATTCTTCCATATTGTCCCCTTGTGTTAACATCACAGTGATGGTTGTCTGCGAGATATTTGACTAACTCCAGATTGCCAGAGTGAGCAGCTAAATGCAGTGGTGTGTTATTGCGTTCATCTGTCGAGAGAGGGTCACTGTGACAGTGTTCTATGAGATATTTGGCTACATTTAAATGTCCTTTTATACATGCTGTGTGAAGTGGCATTCTTCCATACTGTCCCCTTGTGTTAACATCACAGTGATGGTTGTCTGCGAGAAATTTGACTAACTCCAGATTGCCAGAGTGAGCAGCTAAATGCAGTGGTGTGTCATTGTCTTCATCTGTAGAGAGAGGGTCACTGTGACAGTGTTCTATGAGATATTTGGCTACATTTAAATGTCCTTCTATACATGCTGTGTGAAGTGGCATTCTTCCATATTGTCCCCTTGTGTTAACATCACAGTGATGGATGTCTGCGAGATATTTGACTAACTCCAGATTGCCAGAGTGAGCAGCTAAATGCAGTGGTGTGTTATTACATTTATCTGTCGAGAGAGGGTCACTGTGATAGTGTTCTATGAGATATTTGGCTACATTTAAATGTCCTTGTATACATGCTATGTGAAGTGGCATTCTTCCATATTGTCCCCTTGTGTTAACATCACAGTGATGGTTGTCTGCGAGATATTTGACTAACTCCAGATTGCCAGAGTCAGCAGCTAAATGCAGTGGTGTGTCATTGTCTTCATCTGTCGAGAGAGGGTCACTGTGACAGTGTTCTATGAGATATTTGGCTACATTTAAATGTCCTTGTATACATGCTGTGTGAAGTGGCATTCTTCCATATTGTCCCCTTGTGTTAACATCACAGTGATGGTTGTCTGCGAGATATTTGACTAACTCCAGATTGCCAGAGTGAGCAGCTAAATGCAGTGGTGTGTTATTACGTTCATCTGTAGAGAGAGGGTCACTGTGACAGTGTTCTATGAGATATTTTTCTACATTTAAATGTCCTTTTATACATGCTGTGTGAAGTGGCATTCTTCCATATTGTCCCCTTGTGTTAACATCACAGTGATGGTTGTCTGCGAGATATTTGACTAAGTCCAGATTGCCAGAGTGAGCAGCTAAATGCAGTGGTGTGTTATTACGTTCATCTGTCGAGAGAGGGTCACTGTGACAGTGTTCTATGAGATATTTGGCTACGTTTAAATGTCCTTGTATACATGCTACGTGAAGTGGCATTCTTCCATATTGTCCCCTTGTGTTAACATCACAGTGATGGTTGTCTGCGAGATATTTGACTAACTCCAGATTGCCAGAGTCAGCAGCTAAATGCAGTGGTGTGTCATTGTCTTCATCTGTCGAGAGAGGGTCACTGTGACAGTGTTCTATGAGATATTTGGCTACATTTAATTGTCCTTCTATACATGCTGTGTGAAGTGGCATTCTTCCATATTGTCCCGTTGTGTTAACATCACAGTGATGGTTGTCTGTGAGATATTTGACTAACTCCAAATTGCCAGAGATAGCAGCATAATGCAGTGGTGTGTTATTGTTTTCATCTGTATAGAGAGGGTCACTGTGACAGTGTTCTATGAGATGTTTTGCTATGCTTACTTGACCCTGTTTACAAGCAATAATTAATCCTCCATTAACATCACAATGCTGACAGTTTTTTGTAACTATTTCAATAATTTCAACATTACAGTTTGTAATTGCTAGTTTGAACACAGTCTCATATTCTTTTTGACCAATTTTGTCAGGAATATCTGTGTAATTGTACAGGTGCTTTATTACACTATTTTGTCCATGCATAGCAGCACAGTGCAGTAAAGTGTGACCATCTGTAATCTTGAAGAATGCATCGCAGTGATGGATGTTCAGTAAAGACTGGACTACTCCTAGTTGACCTCGTGCTGCTGCCACACACAGAGCTGTTTGCTGGCATTCTGAACTGAAGCAGTTAGTATCAAGTAGTAATTCAAATAAGCTGTCATGTAGAGTAGAGAGGGCAAGTGAATTGATACTTGTAAATGAAGCATGTGAGAAATAATTTAGCATGAACAATACAATGTCGCACTGCCTCATGGCTATGGCAATATGGAAGATATTTACTTGAAAAGATTTTATGATGAAGGTTGTAAGTTTAAGAATATCACCGATGGAAAAGTTAGCAATTAAAGGATTTATTAATGACTTGAATATTTCAATATGGCCAAGAATAACCGCGTAATGAAGTGGTGTTAAATCATTAGTATCTGCTTGCAAAACATTAGCTCCTACTAGTAGCAGCAGCAGCTGTATTATTTCAATATGGCCTCCTATTACAGCCAAATGTATTGCAGATTGTTTTTTGTCATTAACAGTAAACACATTGCAGTTGGAATCAGCTATTGATTGTTTGACGTCCTCTACCTTGCCGTGCAGAGCTGCCTCATGAATACTAATCTTATTGGTTTGAATCTGATCATCTGTCACATGGCTACTGTCGTAATTCTTTATTTGCATTCTTGCAGCATGGCATTTTTCTTTTAATGAGTGTTCTTGTGAAAAAAATGTTTTCTAAAAAAAAAAGAATTTGTACCGATAATAATATTTATGTTTGCATTAAGTCTAACAATTATTAATCTGATATAATAATGACCAATAAAATCGAGGTGTGAAGGAATATAGTTTTCTTGCATTGAAAAATTATTGTGCTTTGGTGTACGAAGTGGTGGGAGGGGTGGCTCTGGAGCCCCATATAATTTTGTGTCACAACTTAAAAGTATGATCTCTTGCAAAACAACAAGCAAACCACAAAACACTTGCCCTTGGTGCCCACCCATACGTAAACATTTTTCTACACCACTGTTGCGTATATGCAGTTTCAAATGGAATAATACTGCCTGCTAAATTCTATATCTAAACAAGTGGTAATGTATCATACTTCAAGGGTGGAAGTGATACAAGTGCACCATGTATTTAAGAAATGAGTATTAATAAAAACTGAATTATTTGTACATGCCTATTGACTGTCACAGATTATGACAGAGTGCTGCAAAGGGTGAGAGAGCTAACTGGTGCAAGATAAAGTCAGCTTACATGAGGTAAAGAATTCTTGTTAAATTTGAGATTTCAACAGTGACATGTCAGCTTCCATTGCAAAGGACTACTAGACAAATTTCACAACCATGGCCAATTCAACTCGCACATTATTCACCAACATACTGGACAAAAAGTTATATTTTCTGTGCAAGGTCCACAAGTCTTCAAATCAACTCCAACCCATCATGTCATGCAACTCCAAACGTACAAGATATCCCAACAAAGCAACCAACTGTTAGTTAGTCATCTGGAGTCAGTATCAACTCAAGCCAAGTAATAACTTACATAAGAGAACTCACTCTGGCAACTCTACCCATATATTCCATAATAACTGGGAGTAACCTTGGACTTACGGCAGGCTATCTCCACCAACCAACAAGGTTCTAAGGTTAATCCCTGCAAAAGTATGCTGACAAGAATACAAAAAGAGAAAATATGGTCACCATTTGCAGGAAACTTTTAACATCTAATCTCTGGCATAGGCCTATCGCCCACAATGGCCAACTCATCCATGACCATAGTCCCACACTTTAACAGTCATCTGGCTCAGATTATTTAACATAAATCACAACGATTAGATTGCCAACCATTTTAAACTTGCTGAAAACTGTAGAATCTCGATCAAATTATTAACAGAGGTCTCTAGTGAGCGTTTTAAAGAAGAAGCAAATAAGCATCCACCCCGATACAAAGGTAATAGATCATCATTCCTACCTACACAACTCTTTCCCTCAATAAAACTAGGCCAAGTCAAATCAGACATTTTGAGGACTGTACGCAGATCTTACTCGCACATACCATTAATGAAAAAGAAAAGGAATCAGGCATATAGTAAGCTACCCCAAAAACCTACTGAATGAGCTATCATCCATATCAACTAAAACAATAGACTACGGAAGTTTAAACAGATTAGCAGTATGTACAAAGCCTTTAATGTAATTAAAAAGGATCTCACTATTCACTTTAAGTCTCTAATAAAACCTGCACTTTACTTAGTAAAGTTCAGAATCAAAGGTCTGCACTGGAATGAAAACAAATATTTGCATTAAAAACAACAACAAAAATACGACAAAAAAACCAGCAAGCCCACAGGAAATCTTTGCAAAATATGTCTGGTTAGGTACTGTATTCAGCAGCTCATGAAATGTCATCTTGTTTAGTGACTCAGTAGACTAACGGACTGTGATACTGTGTCAGCATTTGTTTGCTGTAGTAAGAATAGTGCTTGGACCATACTATATTGCCCTTCTAAACATTCAAACCATAATATAAACAGATTGCGTATGGCATCAAGAAATGATATGTCCATAAGTTTAAAACTCTTTCCAATGCTGTACACTTATTTTGGAGCTATTGAGACACATTATGGCTAGTTATGGAGTGCAGGTTGGCCAATGGGCCAGTCCTCCTTATTCACGAAGCTAACATAATTTATATGTCACTTAGTGTGACAGAACACACAGATAATGCTTAGTTGAAGGAAGCTCTCCATGAGTATTACAATGTGACATGGGAAACATATATCGAGAAAAAATTGGACTCAATGAAGCGACTATCAGAAGAAACATTGTCACTGTGCTGCAAGCAGTATGAACAACTGGTACATAAATAAGCGTCTGGTTTCGATTCGCCTGAAGCTGTAATGAACCTGATTACCTTGGATGGAATGGTGAAGCTTATGCCCAGAGCTATCTCCACTTTTGTGAAAGAACACAAACCTACGAGTGCAACTGCATAAGCCAAGTTAGCTAATGACTGTGTGTGTGCTAGAAATTGGAGTTTTATTATTCCAGTAGAAAAATCAAATAATTCATCTATTCAAAAGATCTAGCAAAGGAAAGCAAGCAGAGATATCATAAGCAATCAAAGGAATCTAACATCGATACTCCATCCCCTGAGTCTGGTACTAAAGAAAATCATTGATCACAAGTTCTGCGATGCTGAAAAAGGGCTACATTGTTTCCAATGTCATGCTGGGGTCACAAAGCAAAGGAGTGCTCTAAGAAAGTGGGAGTTATAGAGTTGTAGCAAGTGATAAAGCTAGCACATCAGACAAGTGTACATTCACAGGCAATATTGGACAGCACGAATGTAATGTTGTTCTTGATACAGGAGCAGCATTGATAGTCACAGCATCTGATTTAGTACCAGCTGCAGCAATAACTGAAACAACTATAAGAATGAAAGGAGTAAATGCGACTGAAGATGTTCCACTTGCAAACGTAAGGATGAACATTGGGAATCGTCATTTTTGGGTTACTGCAGTAGTAGTGAAAGAGCCACCCAGTGATGTTCTGCTGGGAAGGGACTTGTCCTGAATTGGTGAATCTTCTCAGGGTAATTCTTTGTAAAGAATGCAACGACTCTCCATTGACAAAAGTGCTGGTAGGCACGACACATAGGCAAGCCCAGCTAGCAGAAAAGGAAAGTGACCAAGATAACATTTCAGATGTTCACATTTTTAGTAATAACTTGGATCCAGAGATTTCTCTGCTTAAGCCCCCAAAGCAGAAGCTTTTGAAACGTGAATAGTGAAACCAGCATTTGACAACTTTCAAATATGCAAACAGAGAGAATTGTGATGAGATTCCACTAGGCCGAGAATGTTTAGCTGTGGAACAAAAAGCTGATACCACATTGAAGAAAGCTTAGGAAGCAGCAGAAGATAGTGACTCTGAGTACACAGTAGATGATGGCTTGCTCTATAAGAAGAAAAGTGGAAAAGAATCGATCACAGACAGAGATATTGTAGTACCACAGAGGAGAAGAGCTCAACTCTTGGCTTTAGTGCATGGATCACCCTTCTCTGCACACCTGGGTAGAAGGAAAACACTAGACAAACTCGCAAGAAAAGTTTCATTGGCCGGGAATGACCACAGATGTTCGTGAACTAGTGCACAGTGTGTGAAATGCCAGAAAGGGAACCATTCCAAGCAAGGTAAAGTGCCCTTGATTAGGGATCCAATAATTACAACACCTTTCAAACGCATAGCTATTGTTGGGTCACTCCCAATGACAGCCAGAAAAAAATGATTCATCTTACGATCATGGACAAGGAAACTCGCTATCTGGAGGTGAAGACCTTGGCAAGAGTTGACACTCTAACTATCCTCAACCCACTTGTTTAAACACTTTCACGATTTGGATTTCCTGCAGAAAATTTGTCGGATAGAGGAACAAACTTTATCTCTAATCTGATTAAAGTAGTGAATGAATGTCTGCAGATTAATCAGGTAATAGCTTCACCTTATCACCCAGAGACAAATGGGGTCCTTGAGCGATGGCATAGCACTGGTGATGCTATGGTTCGCTAGGCAGGAAAAGGTTGGACTGACTGTGATCTCCTTTTGCCTACGTTGCTGTTTGCTTGCAGAGATGCAATTCGTGAGGCTACACGTTTTACACCATTTCATGTCTTTGGGTGTGATGTATGAGGACCATTGGATATAGTCAAAGGACAATGGGAAGGGATGAAAAACTTACCAGTGTCAGTGGCTGAATATCTCTTTAATCTCCATGAGCATATGGTACATACAACAAAATTAGCAAGCGAAAGAAATGATGAAGCCAAAAAGAAGTACAAGATGTGGTACAACCAATCAACTACTGAGTGCTCATTTGAAGGTGGGGAGTATGTGTTGGTACTTATGCCAGAGGGTAGCAGAAAGCTGGAGGCTGTTTATCATAGTCAATATGTTATCCTAGAACTGGTCTTTCCAGTCACATAGAGAGTGGATGTGAAGGAAGATGGAAACGAGTGCGTATTATACACGCTAATTTATTGAAGAAATAAACAGCACCGGTGGCGACTGCAATGGCTGTAGCAATTATACAAGAAAATGATTATTCAGATGAAGGTACAATTGTGACAGTAGACATGGATTTGCCATAAATGCCTTGCCTCAGTGATGATTTGTTGGAAAATGAAAAACAGAAACGACAACAATAGTTCATGAATTTGACACTGTGTTTAGCAAAATACTTGGGAAAACAAATTTAACAGAAAATAAGCTATGAACAGATGATCCAGCATCAATTACAACACCAACATATCGTATACCAATAGACACTGACAACATTCATGAGGAGCTGAAAATATTGCAAGAATTGGGAATTATACCACATTAAAAAAGCCCCTGGGCCTCACTATTAGTAACAATTCCTAAAAAGGATGGGAAAATTTGGATATGTGGTGATTGCAATCACAAAATGTGACCCATATGTAATGCCAAGAATAGAAGAGCTGTTAGACTACAATAATGGGATGAGCACAATATTTTTCAACCCTAATGATGAAAGGTTATTACCACGTACCGATGGCATCTGGGGACAAGTACAAATCAGCTTTTTCATCTCAGCTTGGAAAATACGAGTTCAATCTAATGCCATTTGGATTCAAGAATGCCCCAGCCACTTTTCAAAGGCTGGTGGATGCACTATTTGATCAAACTCAGGATTTTATAGTCACTTACATTGATGATATTACAGTTTACTCACAAACTTGGTGGGAAAATCATCTACAGTATTTGCGTGAACAGAATTAAAGCAGCAAGAGTAACACTGCTAGCTGATAAGTGCCTATTTGGACCTAGATCATGTGAATTTCTGGGCCATAACAGTGGTGGGGGAATAGTTCAACCCCTACAGGCTAAAAGTGAAAGCAGTTACTGACTTGAGCAACCTAGTACCAAGAAAATGTTCAAGCTTTTCTGGGATTAAAAGGCTACTATAGGCCTTTTATCCCTAACTAAGCTGAGAAAACAACTAATCTGACAGATGCACTGGGTGGAAAGAAGCCTGAATGGACATTTGAGATGCAGGAAGAATTTCAAAGCTTGAAGTCCATTTTGGCAAGTGATACTGGTCTACATGTACCAGACTTTCAGCGTGACTTCTACATTCAAACAGATGCATCAGTACAAACTATTAGAACAGTTTTATCCCAGAATTTCGATGGAGAAATAGATGAAAGACCAGTGGCATATTTTTCTCAAAAGCCCAGTGGATCTCAGAAACACTGTACAGCCACTGAAAAAGAATGTTTAGCAGTGGTGAGAGCTATACAACACTTTGCCATCTATTTACAAGAAAGAAAGTTTTTGCTGCAAACTGATTACCAGGCACAGCGTAAATTACAAACTTTTGACAATTCCAACAATCAATTGATGCATTGGTCCATTATAGAATACTGTGTTGTGTGTGTTTCTTCCATTATTAAAACTTACCTCTGTCATTGAAGTTACCTAGGTGAGGGTAGCTATTAGTGCCTGGGGAGTAAATAATAGTGGTGCAACAGCTCCAAATAAGACAGACCCCAGCCACAATAAACTTTCTTATGGGTGTGTGTGTGTAAAGAATTGTCTATAAATAAATTTACTCACAGGATAACCTTCATTAATGTTGCAGATCTGATGGTATTGAAGGTTAGTGACAAGTTTCTTCGTGACCTTCAGGCATTATTTGACCAGCTAGCTTCCAAAGCTACTCAATTAATAAAGAACTTTACAACAAATGTTGCCTAAAACTTGAGATGCAAATTTGATAGAGAAAAATATGTCAACAGCTATCAAAGTGATTCATTTCAATTTCGTGGCTATGGAGCTGGTCCTCAGCAAAGTTTGGGGAAGTCATGGTCTCCAACAATCTGGGGACAAATAATAGGCTCTACTCCCAACAAAGATTTTTAGATGCCGCTGAAGTTTCAGCTAAGAAAGCTGAAAAAGACAAGAAAGAGAATGGCAACACAAAAATCAAAGGAGAGCAGGAAAATTATATGTATGCTAAGCATGACAATACTGCTGCTGCATGCAGAGCCTACTCAAGATCCAATGCAGTGGTTCAGCCTGATGATATTGGAGGTGAAGTTTCACCAGAACTATTGCAAGATTTGAAGAAGAATTATTTTGACAAACAAGTATAAGTTACAAAGGAAGACCTTAGGAGAATCGGAGAGTCCAATAAAGACCAGCAGCATGTGACATATGAAAGGCTGAAAGGATGAAATGATTTAAGGTATCTGTGGTGGGTAGGATATATAAAATGAAACAGCAAACTAGAAGAAAAGGGTAGGTGAATGAACCTATATACAGCACATTTCAGCAAACTGAAAATTTTACATTAATAATATTTTGATTATTGTGACAGGCTCTGACAAAAGGGGGCATTTCACTCAAACCAAAAAAATTGATTTTTTTGGAGGGTAAAACTTTGACGCGCAGAAAAACTGGCAGTTGAACAGGGTTGTATTCAGCAAAGCAATTGATCTAGAAATCGAGAAAACAAATTGAATTTCCACTTCCGGTATAATTAACAGTTCCGTATACTTAATGGCGTACTCCGCCGCAATTAAATCGTGCAGCCGCTTTTTAACGGCGACTAACGAAGTTTTGTGTAGAGTTCTTTTTAGCTTTCAGAGTGTCCCACAGCCTGTCTTATCGAAATCCTTGGCTATCTACTCCATGTAGCGGTAAACTTTCAGCCAGAGGTAAGCTGTAGATTGCATGCAATTGTCTCAAATCTATGCTGTTTTTTAGCTGCTTGTTTGAAACTCCGCCCATTAGGAGAACGAAATTTTTCCGGTGACTTACTTCTGGAGCCTATATCTCAATTTCAATTTTTGCTCAAAATGCCCCCTTTTGTCAGAGCCTGATTGACAGAATTGGCCCACAATGAGGAAAGGGTTGCGATGAGGAAAAGTTCGGAGAATAGCCAGCGGTAAATGGTCCCAGGTTAACAATATTCATAATAGATGAATTGATACATGAGCAACATGTCGGCAAGTCTACATGTCCAATAAGGTCTATTCCAAAGAACAATGAGAACAGCTGGGTTGGCACTCTTATGTAGAGAAAAAAAGTGGAGAACAATGCAAAACAATGGAGAAGCCTTTCACTTCTCCTTTTAGGATTTAAAAAAATAGAGCTATATATCAGTAGTGCTCCATGCTGATAGGCTTGCAGAGAGAGATAGTCAGCCAGCCAGCCAGCCAAGAGCTGTTCTTGTCCTTCTTTCAACTTCCATAGTTCAAGGTGTCATGACTAGCTGGCCCAGTACGTGAAGTCCTAACCTCCTAGCAGTACTGTCAGCTGTGGGCTACTGTACAGCACATCATTTCAGTCAACATTAAAAAACGAGTGAATTTAGCTCAATATCAGCTAAATGGAATTTTAAGCATTAGCAAGTGCCAGAGGGGGCTGAGCTCAATGAAGACCTTTTACCAAATCACACTCAGAAGCAAAAAGGGTTAAAGCAAACCTACCTAAGCTTAGTCAAACAAGGTTTTTTAAGGGCAGAAACGAGGGGTTAGCTTTAGTATCTGAAATATGGGGTTTCTATAGTATAGCCTGCATATAGCTAAATCGTGAAGACTCAGTATTCTTTGTGTATACTTACCCAATGTTTAGTAAACATTAACAGACTAACTTGAAAAAACTATTAATTTAATAGGATAAGTTTTAAAATAATAACAGTTTTAGATTTCAAGTGCCAATTTGGTTTATAACTCATTATCTATAATAGTAATACACTTCTGTGCCAGCAACGTAGACAATGATGGCCGACGGTGTATGTATTCATGAATAATTCAAGAGCTAAAATGGTTTGGTAAAGCATTGTCATTACATGAATGGATAAAGCATCGTCACATTCAATAGAAAGTGATTAATTGTAACAAAATGCGGGTGTAAATAGTAAACTAGGAAAGGCAATGGTAGGTTTATAGAGGAAGGCGAAAATACGAAAGAGAAGGCAAAAAGCGATTGGTTGTAAAAAGCAGTTGGAATTGGCGAGGTATGGGAGCATAGGTTTAAAAGAGAATGGAAGAGAGGAAAAATGTGAGCAATTAGCTAACTGTACCAAAAAAGCTGTTGAAATTGACAGTAAAGGAGGCGGCGGTTTCAAAAGGAAGGCGAAAGTACATAAAAAGAAAAACATTTCGCAAAGCTTAAGTCTGCAATCATGATATACAACAGGAATTCACAAGCAGGAGAGGTAGAAAAGATCTGAAGAAAGGAAAGGTGGGGGAAAAGCTGAGATAGTTCAGAAGAAAGAGAGAAGGAGAGGGAAACCAAAGGCAGGTAATTATAACTGAGCAAGATAACTTGTGCAACTTCATTCATATTTTGCAATACATCAAGCACCACTGTGTGGCAGGGTACTTGCTAGTACTAATATTAATATCTTCATAAAGAGAAACTGACACTGGAATTGTTTACTGTATGTTTTTGTAGAGGGAGTTTATTCTACTATCACATCCTGTACTGATTGCTGCCTTTTGTATGTTGCATGTACTCAATTTTTGGATAATTTTCAAGCTCTCTAATCCTCAGTCTTCAGTTAAAATAAATAATAATAAAAGAAACCTAGAAAACCTCCTTAACCATACATTTAATTTTCAATGAGGAATATTTTAATTAAATTAATGGTGGGCTAATTTTTAAAATAGGGTGTAGTTTTTAACACTCCGGGTCATCACGCGGCCTTGCATATAAATGGCATGGTTTAATGATCAGTGGGCACCAAACTAGGGCTGAGCATGAATCAGCCAAGATACATCGGATGCCATAGATAGGGCTTAAAAAGGGGAATAAGATGGGTGCTTAACAAAAACAGCATGTAACAAAGAATGGGCACATAACAACCCACACTGTACATGGTAATTTGACTCACAAGCTCGACTTTCCTCAAAAGGGAACCCTCTTCTCAGAAATCCTGTCTACGATTCCTGATTTTACGGTATGAAAAGTTTGTAGAAAAGCATTATGCCTTAGTCATAATCATTTTTGAGAAAATCTGGAAAATTTAGGAATTTTTTTGAGATGACAGCATTCTTCTGTCAAAAGCACCCAATAAAAGTTTTTATCCAGACATCATTAGTTGAAGCAATGCCACATCAGAGTGTCATTCAGTCTTCCATGAGTCTTTGTGCAAGCCCAGTAGTTCTTGTGCCTCAAAAAGATGATTTTTATGTAGACTATCTTAAACTAAACTCTGTGACAAAAAAAATGTTGTGCATCCTTTTTCACGCATTGATGACATCCTAGGTGCACATGGTAGTATGAATTATTTCTCATTGGGCAAGTGGTACTTGATCCAGACAGTTGGGTGAAGACAGCTTTATATTGTCAAACTCATGGCAAACTATAAAGGCTTTGTAACTGCTGCATTGTTAGCTCACAAATTACAATATCATTGTACTTACGATATTGAAATCGATGCTCTTGAATTCCTCGTTGGATGAGCTCAAAGTATCTTAATTAATACATAAACATATTCAATTTTAATGTTATCTTTGCAACAACATATACTTTACCAAATGGTGATCTTTTTTTCTCCAGTGAAGTGCTTCTATATACTTGAGTGAATTTTAAGTCAAGTTTTACTAAAGATCAAAGTACACAGGGTCAATAACATTGTAATAGACTAGGTATGTTGTACTAGACATACCAGAAGGTGTAATTTTGGCATTCGGAGTTAAAATATTTCCTTCTGACAAACATCTACCTGTATCAATAAATCATTGCATATAAAACTAATAGTCACATTTCTCATACGTACTTTTGAAAGGCTTGACATCAGATGGAGCACCAAGACATATTTCTGATCTAGATCGATCTGCATGAATAAATCCAGATTGATGCAATACTCACTCAACAGAATACAGTATTAGTCTTTGTAAAAATACATTCATTTAATGCACTTCACATGCACACAATATCCCATAATATTGCTTGCATAGTAGCTCTATTTGAAGATGGCTCATCAAGCACTATATAAGTATGTCAGCATACCTATCCTACATTTGGTATGTGCCACTAGAATACATTATTATGTAATATATTACCACTGTGTAAAACAATCCATCAAAAAAGAGAGACAGGTTATATTCTATGGAACAAAAAAAAACACTGACTCTGCTGTAATTAAATTATATCCAATTAAATTGAAACAAAACATGTACTTACATAATTTTCTCATGCTCTCTTGTAAGTAAATGCATTCTTCATTAATTTTTACCCACATTACATGGTATTGGGCTAGTATCAATGAAATATCTTGTATTCTATTTTTCAAAATAAGTGAAAATCTCTCTGGGAACAACCAAGACACGCATATACTTCCTTCACTAATTTTGTGATAGTACAGAACGGATGCAAAGTGAGAAAGAAGTGGCACACATTTCTTTAGAATATCGTGCCTCAGATCATCCAAATCAGATAGTGTAAATTTAGTGATATCTTCTTTGATGTCACACTTCACTATGAGTTCCGCCACAGAATCTGGGATTGTTTCCAATTTGTGCCCATCCCAGCATTTGATAAAAGGAATTACCAATGTTGTTCTTTTAAAGTCATCAATTTTAGCAGCATATCTCTCTATTTCTTGTGCCATATTCAAAACTTTACATTTTTTTATCAAATATTCCAACATCTCATAGTCTAGAAAATTCCAAAGATTAAAGTTGAACCGTTCCAAAAATTCATCGATCTCTGTAATTTCTTCTAATTCAGATTTGAGTTTACGCCATAGTGGAGTGATACTAGCACCGACATATCCTGGAATGAATCTGATATATTTTTTGACGTCGTAGATTGAAGATTTTTTTCCTACCAGATAATCAGTAAATGTAACCATTAGATCAGTGAAGTCATCTTCCAGTGACCGTACTTGTTTCCGTAACTCAATTTGACCTGTAAAAAATGACAATTATTTTTAGAAATTCTAGAAAACAAATACTCTATTTTTACCTTCACCAATAGAAACATGAAGTGAAGATACTGGGAGGTCACACTCAGTCACTGTTGTGCCATCTGCTACTAAAATAAAAACGTGCATGACGCATAGTGATTTTAAAATCTGAATCCATATTACTATGTACTAGCAAGAACCCTGACACCCAGTGGCACTTGACATTGACAAATAAGAATGCTGTGCCAAGTTATCATTCTCTATCATTGGTTAAGGTTATATGAGTTTCCCTATACTGCTCTCTTTATCTGAGCTATCTCAGCTTTTTTACCCCCACCTTTCCTTCCTTCAGCTTTCTTCGTGAGTCATGGAGTCTTTTTTCCTTTGTCTACCTCTCCTGCTTCTGAATCTCTCTGTCCTACTATCACGACTGTGAACTTAAAACTTTGCTACACTTTTATCTTCTTTTTCATACTTTTGCCTTCCTTATTGAAACTGATGCCTCCTTTACTCGATGATTCAATTCCACTGGCCTTTTAGTTACAATTAATCGCTCGCTATTTTGCCTTCTCTTCCGTTCTTTTCAAACCTACGCCGCCTTCACTCGTCATATTACACCACCCTTTCTAGTTTCAAGTAATCACTTTCTACTGAATATGACAACACTTTACCCATCAATGCAATAACGATGCTGTACCAAATTAAACTCATGAGTTATTCATGAATATATCACCGTCATCTGTCGTCATTGTCATTGCTGACACACAAGCATATTATTATTATGTAGATTACAACATATATATTTAGTTGAATTTAACAATACTCTCTGCAATGCAATGAATATATATATATATATTGAATTTATATTTTGTCTATATTTTCTACTTCAACAAAATATAATTAAATATTACGAAAAATAATTGTTGATACTATTCATTAATACAAATGGTGTGAATCAAGCCATAGTACATATTCAGTTAAGTAATTCAAACAAGGTAATACCTATATTGAAATTTAACTTGCATATACCTAGAGATATGAATGCAAAATAATTGATTTAAACCCTTTCACCACCGTAATCACCGTACATCGGCTTGAAGTAATGCCTCAGGAGAATTTTTATGAACTTTTGATTGCATTGCTTTACTCAAATGCTATAGTTTCAAGAAGTAAGCTCAATAGTAAGTAAGTGATGTTCGAGCATTTTGAGGTGGTATTTCTAAGGCTACAACGCAAACATCGAGGTAGCTAGAGTTAGGTACATAGAGCCTTATGATATATTTTAGCTAATTACTACATAATACTTTCATACCACAATTTTCTCGAATAATGGTATCTGCAAAACCAAATTATTCTATATTTAGTAGTGAAATACCACATTGAACGAAATATTGTGTGGTATGTCACAACAATGATTATTGAACTTGAACATTCAACACACATGAATATTTTCAATGATAGTAGTGTTGCACTAGTGATAGGAATCACAAACAAACAGCTGACCTAACAAACATTGATGATAAGGCACAACTAGTCAAATCAGCAGGATTAAATTTATTTCCATAAATATGAAAATTGTCATGTAAGATAAGTAAATTGATGTTTGAAACCTTTTTAAAAGTTTGTACATAGACAGAAAAAAATATAGTTTCCTATGAATACGATTGATCCACATTTGTGAGATTTTCAGGGAAGTTAACTCTATTGGTTTCAACAAATCTAGTGTGCATTTCTCATGTCTCATGATATAACAATTATTATGCATGCTGCCATCAATACTAACCTGAGTTTTTGAATTCAAATATAATACCTTGTCTTTTCATTTCCAATTCCAAAATATCAATAATATCTTGATAAATTTCTTTGTGGGACTTAAATTCCTTCATCAATACATAAAAATTCTGTGAATTCAGTTCAATTTTGTCCCGTATTTTTTCCACCAGCCTTCCTGATTTTTCCAATGGTGTTAGTGGACATGTAGCACTCAATACGGTGTCATGAATATCTTTAGAGATGAAATAAGTACGCTCAAGAAAATGGACAATATCTCGATTATCTTTAAGGGCTTTCTCTAATTTCATGGTAGAATTAGAAATCACAGTGTATTCAGGAGTATATGGTTCCATTTTTGTTCTATAAACAATAATATTTATCATTAAAGCAATACATCATCCATTGCATCATTCATTTTGATAGATACGACACACTGATACAATAATTCATCATCAGTTGTCATTACTGACAGAGAAGCATAATTATATATACTAGCAAGTACCCCACCACACAGTGGCACATGATATATTGCAAAGTAAAAATGTAGTACCAAAACTTATCTAGCTCAGTTATCATTCTATATCGGTTAACTTTGTATTACACAAATTTTCCTCTCCTGCTCTCTTTTTTTTTTTAACAATCTCAACTTTTATCCCCCACCTTTCCTTTCTTTATCTCTTTCTACATCTCTAAATTCCTAATTCTGTACTAGTTCCACTTAGTATTAATGGTACTATACTCACTTGTGAGTACGTGTTGCACTGGAAACTCAACTTTACTTCAACTGGACACGATTCAGAACTTCTAGACCGTCTTGCACAATAATGTTCTCGACAACATGTATATCTTACCTTTCAATTTTATATGCTTAACCATCCAGCTTCCTGGGATAGAACTGCACAGGTAGGCTTGCAAGATTGTTGTAGAGGTAGTTTGTTGTCGTCTCCTAAAGGAGAAAGTAAAGAGAAGGCAAAAAGTACTAAAAGTGGGTGGAGTCCATCGTCGAGTAAAGGCAGCGTAAGCTTCAAAAAGAATGGTGAAAGTAGAACAGCAGAAGTTAAAAGTTTCACATAGCCTAAGTCCACAATCATGATAGAAGGACAGTAAGATTCACAAGCAGGAGAGTTAGACACAGGAGGAGAGGGACTCCTTGACTCAAGAAGGAAGAGATAAAAAGGAAAGGTGGTAGATACAGAAATGAGATAGTTCAGGAAAAAATAGAGCAGGAGAGTGAAATTGATGTAACGAACAATAGAGAATGTTAAAAAGAATTAAAGTAACTTATGCTACTGCATTCTTACTTTGCAATAAGTCAAGCGCCACTGTGTGGCTGGGTACAGCTAGTCAGTAATATTGAATTAACTGATAACTAACATTATACTGAATGTGCTTAAAAAACAAATAAAATTCATACAAGAAAGACTTACTTCAAGGTATGTTATTATACAATTCGAGTGAAGAATGCAAACAACTGCTTCAATACGCTTTACCTGGTCAGAATAAATTAGTATAATAACAGAAGTCACTCAACCTTCAAAACTGAGATATCAGTACTGCTAGGCAATGACCTGTAACATAATATGCCAGGTATAAACTACAGATTATTAGTTGAAGATTGTGGATCAGATTGCACAATTACATGAAATCACATAAGTTCTGATTCTTATAAAATTACTGTTCTGATAACATTAGGAAAAAAAATTTTAATGAAGAATTTGTTCCAACATTCGCATGAAGATTGTTGTCAAACATCCTATCTCTTACCTCTCATGTTTAATAAAGAGTTGTGCATCATTTAACAAATGACCCTACCAACTATTTGACTGGTGACTATCATACAGCTGGCTGTCAATAAGCGTAGAAAAATATACCGGAATCTGTTAAAACTCTGCAGAAGCACAAAAAGTAGGGGGTGAGTCCATTTGAGTGATGAGGTAATCGAATGGATATATTCAGGTAAGAAAGTGAGTGGTCTACATATTAGTTAGCTTATCTTTCTAACTGGGAGTGATGTAGCCAAGATACTATTGAATTGAATGACATGCTAGATCTGAGAGAATTTCACCAAAGTTACAGACAAGATATTAGCTACATACTGTCATTGCTCTCAAATAGGCCCATAAAATTGTTTACCTTTACTAAGCAAAAATGATGGTAAGGTAAAAATACACTACTCACCCAGTGCAGTATGTTAACGCAGGTTCTGTCGTCTCTTCAAAATCGAGAACTTCAACTAGCAAAACAAAACATAAAACTGTGACACACCCTTTCCATATTTGGTGAAACCATAACATGCGCTTTCTACTGACGTGTAAACTTGACCTTCCGGTAGTCCAGTGGAGACTACCGGAAGGTCAAATTTACTCGTCAGTGTCGGTGTCACAGGAAATTTGGTCCGGGCGGTTTTCGTTCCTGTCGGACCAAATCCGCTAGCGGTAGTTAGGGGGACCAAATATGTTATAAACGCATTAGGTCCTCCTAGGACCAAAAGCGGTATACTTTAGGATTGTGTGCAGAAGATACATAGCAACTAGCAAGGTGAATAAGTGTGATGGAGGGCCACAAGTCTGCATCATCCAGCCACTGAGACCTTTCACTTTCATAAAGATCAAAGCACTCAGCTTCTCCAATTATCGTGCCTTACCATCAGCATTACGCAATGATGTACCCAGTAACACTCTTTTGTTGTGTTCTGGAGCTGATCTCGCAGCCCAGTACGCCGTAGTATGTAATTACGTCACTGCAGCTTTTGTACTCTAACGATAGTACTTTGAATTTTATGCTTTATATTTTAAGTTATTTGTATGTTTTTATAGTTTTTTGTGGGCTTTTATTGTCTTTACGTATAGTTTCTAGCCTTGTATAATCCAAGCGTAGTATTTGCAGTCTATACTGCACATACATACTGTCTAATCAATGTCCCTTGTTGACACATTTATTTTGCCAATAGTAGCCTCTACCAGTTTCCATGTCTCATACAGTCTCTACCCAGTTCTCATAGTCACTCACTGGTCTCATAATGTCTCTATCATCATTTCGTATTCTCTAATTATTTTGCAGTCACTTTTACTTACTCTTGCATGTCATGTATCACATACCCTGTGTGGGGCTAGATTATTTCATATATTGTGTCATATTTTCTCTTACAGTATCTTACAACAGTCTGTCAAACTTCCTATAACCATCTCTTTATACAGTCTCTAACAGTACCATACAGTGTCATTGTGGTTCTATTCTGGCATAAATAAACAACAATAGACTCTGTAGTAACATTGTTTACCAATAGTATTACAGCCTCTTGTGCAGATTCTTGCAGTGTGTTCCTGCATCTGTAGCTACACCATGCAAAGAGGACACACATATAACCTGTGTATGAAACTGTATTTAGAGAAAGTATAAAATTCTGGGTTGTAAACATGAGTATTATGATACTTATAAGTCATATAGCTATCACCGTTACCCCATCAATGTTAAGGAACGATGCTTTTTTAACACTGTTGTTGTTGTTTTTACCTATTGGAGTCTTTTGTAAACACTTGCTTTCTCTGTTGTGGTTTATATAATTTTCTCACGGTTTAATAAAATTATACTATTTTATGCTACTAGTATAGTATTTGTGAAAGTTATTATATAAAAGTACAGAAATATTTTAGGTTTAATGTTTTTATGAAGTCTTGCACATGCTTCAAGACCAGGGTAACTCTCTACAGTTCCATTGTTCATTAGTGATTCTAATACAATGTCGATGATACCACTTTCCATTGCAGTGAACCATTCCATATGACCTTCTGGTTGCCAATAGGTGCAGTATATGTTGAATTGATCTGTGCATAATAGTTTACTACCCTGTTATTTTTACAGCAACAACATCTGCACATATAACAGAAGAAGTTAATTTAGATTACTTATACTTATCAAAAAAAAGATTCAATAGTAATATTAGAAGACTGAGAGAAAAATTGTGAATAAAGTGGATTGTCAAGGATTTTATGAATTGAGTTCTTATGGAAATACAATATAATTGTATAGGATTATTTCTCGGAGGTGAAGGGTGAGCAGAAGCACATGGAGACTGTGATCACCTCTGATCGTCACATGATAATGGAGAGACACTGGCCCAAGGAGACAGCAGAAGGACTCAAGGCAGGCTGCAGTGGCGTGGAGAACAGGTGGAAGTGGGTGTGGTCAGAGGCACAAGTGTGGGGGAAGCTGCTGGAGGCTGTGCTACCAGAAATAGAAAATTTTCAAGTGAGAATTGGTTTGAGATTAACCACAATAAAATGTAGTATTGTGTGACAAGTTTAAATTTCTGTTATAAATTGGCATATATATTCGTGGTTGAGGTTTGTTGTTGTTGATTTTCTTCTATTGTTGTTTTTCCTAGGCATTGTACACAGAATGTGGAAAGAAATTATCTGATGCTGAAATTTACATGGAGAAGTTTGATACAGTTTCTCGCAATGTCCCTACCACTCAAGAAACAGCTGGAAACTTTGCAGGTAAGGGTTTTTTTCTTATTAAGATAAGCCATACACGTTTATTTTAAACTGGCTGAAAGGCTTTTATGACTTCAAGAGTATGGGATAAAGAGTTAAACATCTCATGATAAATTGTGATTATATACTCTTCAGGTATTTTTAGGTCCCCCTTCCCCTTCTTGAAAATAGTTGTAACTATCATGGATGCATTTCCCCCAAAATTTTCATCAACTCCCTTGAAATTTCAAAAATTGCTTTGAGCTCCTGGATAATATTTTGCAAGATATCAGTGACAGTGTTTTTGTGTGTTACAGTTTGTGTCATATGAATTTGTGGCATGTGTAGGTGTTTGAACGCAGTATGTTAGAGGTAGAAGAGAGTCTAGGTATTCTGGTGAACTCACAAAAGAGGCAGCTAGAGCTGGGCATCAGGATCCATGGACCTTGTGCAGATGGTGAAGAGGTACTATCAGAGGTGGAACTCCATCAGGAACGTCATTGAGAAGAGACGTGCTGATATTGAGGCAGCCATGGTCAAATATGACCCCGCCAACCTGGGAGTGGCAGTTAGCATTGTTATAATCAGGTGTGTATACTTGAATTATAGCACGCAAATACATCATGTGTATTACGAAGTTATAGCATTGTTATACTTGAGTGTTGATACTTCTAGTATACAATTATACACACTTGTGTATTACTCGGTAATCTTCCTGTTTTAACAGTACATTTATTCTAGTGGTATACACCACACAAAAATGTGCATATATCAGTAGTATAACACTATGCCTTAAATATTTGACACACAAAGCATCAAATTTTAGTGGGTCTATATTTATTCTTCATTCATTCACTCGTTCATCTTATTTATGTATTCATTTAAAATATTTATTTATTTTATTTATTTATTTATTTGTCTATGCTTCTATTTATGTATTTATTTTAATTTTATTTATTTATTCATTTAATTGTTGTATTTATGCATTTAAATATTTATTTATTTTTATTCATTTGATTTCTTTGCTCATGTATTTTAACTTATTTTTATTTATTTATTCAATATAATTAGGTGGTGATTGTTCCCAAGACAGAGGCACAGTTTCCTCGCTGCACAGCCACTGAGAGATGCTGGAAAGGATAGTCTCTATACCGTGGGTTTCCTGTATGCACCACTTTGCGGTGTCCCACATCCTTCAGCAAGCCATAGACTTTTGACTCACAGCACCCATGGTCTCAATTATTTATTCAATTATTAATTATTTATCTTTCATAAAATTATTTATTTCATTTTATTCATTCTTTATTTCAAGTTTTTGATTTGCTAAAAGCAGTACCAGGAAAATCTATTATCTTAGTTGTATTACCACTGCCAGCTTTGATGAAGGACCAGGTTTCATCAGCAAATGCCTTAGGATTATCAGCTGTGATGATATCTGACAGAGAATCAACCCCCATTTCCATGAAAAATGACATAAAAAAGGTAACTATCAGATTATTTTTATATCTCCAGAAGCTCTTTTTGTCTCAACTGAATGGAGAAATGTGCTTTCCTCAGATGTATTTCGAAACAACTTAGTGGGATTTGTGATCGATGAAGCTCATTGTGTCAAGAAGTGGTTAGTTATTATTATTATAAATAATTATTGCATCTGCATTATATAATATTAGCTATTCAAATTAGTTTTCTAAAAAGGTTTGACTTATAAAGTTTACTCTTCATTCTTGTGTTATTGTGTGTGTAGGGGAGAAAAGTTCAGAACCGAATTTCTACATTTAGGTGGTTCGCAGTATTGTGAGTGAATCTGTGCGAGTAATGGCTTTAACTGCTACAGCCACTACAGCCAGTCGCTAGTTCATCATAAAAAGTTTATGTATGCAATCTCCTGAAATAATTTCGGTATCACCTAACAGAGATAACATCATATATTCAGTACTGAAAAAACCCAAAGAAGGAGCTGAAGTTTATTTTAAAAATATTGTATCTACACTAAAAACTGAAGGACAAATATGGACAGACTACTCATATTTTGTAGAACTTACAATAACGTTATAGCCATATATCAATATTTCATGCCATGTACTCGACCATAATACGTGCAATCAGTAGTATAAAATCATTTTTCAAGCTCAAGTAATCCTCTTCACTTGGAATTACATCAAGAATACAAAGGTTTGAAGGAACATCATCAGAAAATTGGTTGAAATTGATTCTATCCTTTACAGCATAAGTATTGACATAATGCAGCGAGCGAGTTTGAAAGTCACCACGCATATATCTTGGTTTGACGTTCATGTCAATGTTGTCAAACACCACTTTAAACCCCGCAGTGACAGAAACATCTTCTGTGCTCAACTCTAAAGATAGACATCCAGGATCATCTTCTTCAGTTGAGGACCACTTGTTATATCTTCAGAGGAACTTTCTGAGTAGGATGAAAACTGCATCTCTACTGATGAGTTACACGAGATTGTTGATGGAGAAGGAGCTTCTGGAGTAGTATCTCGGACTTCTGAAGAAATTGATGGGCTCGTCAGTGTCAATATGTGGTATTAATAATCTGTTTCCGGTAGTTTGTTGAATATTGTTTAAAAAAATGCAAGGAAGACATACTTGGTCTAGCACAAAAATTACCTGGCCACAGATTTATAGTGAATTGTTGCCTGCAAAAAAAAATACATATGATTTTTGTATACAGTACATTCATTATACTTACTGAAACTGAAGGTGATATAGCCTGGCTGTGCTGGCCGTCCCCTGAAGCTGCTACAGGAGGGCTGGTGGAGCATGAAGGCATTACTGAGTGTCTAACTCCCATTATACAGGTAGTGTCTTAGCTACAGTACCAATTACTTCGTCCTTCAGTTTTTTGTACCTCCCTAACAATCTAAAGCATGCTCTGCAAATGAATGCTAAATTTCCAACATACCCACGCTTCATTATTAAACCACGCCCACTCCATAACCACCTCCTTTATACCTGAATTCCTACCGCAAATTAGCCATGATTGCTAAACCTAGCTTTAGAAAGGGTGGCTGATATGCACAGGAATTTCTATTTGTGGTTGAGGAGGGCTATTCCCGGTAATTTGCTAACGGTAATTGACCGCCATAATATATGTGCAGCAGAACAAATTTGGTATGGCCATGTCCAGGTCGTATATCCTTGCTTTTGTTCATTAATTTCACATAGTGGCAGATTCTCTAGGAAAAACACACTCTTACTTAACATTCTTATGATGATGAGGAGTTAGCCTTCAACAGTTTCATAAACACTCACTAAGCTGCACATCAAGAAATCTGTTTGAATAATAATGGCCCTGATGTCTACATTAAGATCTGTATTTATATACACAAGACACAAAAACACCTTCACACACAAATTACATGCACACACCAACAAAACTTGCATATGTGTTCATATAGATTAAACACATATGCATGCACTCATAAATCAATGCATTATGATATGAGTATAGATTACAAACTGCTCTTTTTATCTGACACCTTTTACTTTGTCAGCTAGCAAGAAAGTGCCCTTGCCTAACTTCATCAAATCACTCTGACATGCAGCAGAATACAATGAAAATGTTGGAGGCTCATGACTTAATGCTAATTTGAATATACACAATATTAATTTAACTATTACCAAAATATGCCTTAAACTGGTGAAAATGTGCCTGCAAGAATAATGTGTTAATAAATTAAGATTTAGCTAGCTATAATTAACTTAAATTTTTTAATTTAATGATAACTTATCAACTTAGTTTTTATCACAGGTTACTTTCTCAGTATATACACACATGATCTTCTTTATCTAAATTCAACATAAGTTGAAAACTTATTTTTTATGCTTTGCCATACTGCACACATTCTTTTTACATATTATTCACCCTGTTGGTATGGAATAGTTCAAGTTGTATGAGAGTATATGCAGCACCAATAATTGCAGATGTTAGGAACACTCCACTCACCAATCTTCACACCATATCCTAGGTATACAGCACATGCCAGGATAACAATGTCGTTATTTGTAAAGCCAGGAAAGTTACTCTTTTGGCAAATTAGTTAGTGAGGAATATAGATTCAGTTAGCATTGCATGGGAAGTGGCTATGGAAAGAACTGATTGTAATGACAGTCCACAAGCCAGAAGTTTGATCAATGCAGTTACAGGAAGCCATTTTAGAAGACCTTAAGAAACACTTCCACCACGAGCTTCAGAAAAGTTTTCCAGACACCAGACATGTATTGTTAGAAAGAAGAAGAGCTTCTCTATCCAGACAATGTAAATATAAAGCCTCAAAATCCTCAGAATTTAAGCTACACCCTGCAAAAGATAAAGAAATTTAGGGGTTAAAAATTGTACAATGGAATGGACTCTGTGTAGAACTTCCTGTATTGTTTTGGACTGCTGGTTTATAGACTGTGAGTATTGATGTGAAACCATGTGTAGCAGTTCTTGGGGAAATCATATGCTATAGCATTACAGTCATTCTTTTTGACAAATTGTTATGAAAATGTTTAAGTAGTTTCGTTAACTTTAGTTTGTGTAGACCTGTTGCTTAATGTGTATGTGGTGTGCACAGTGTGGTATATGTGTGCTAGATGTGTGTGTGCATGTGTGTGTGTGCATGTGCGTGTGTGTTTTTTTGTTTTTTGTAAGCAGTTGGTGTGTAACATTACTTTCATTATGTTTTTAACAACCTTCTTCACTTGCATCACTCAGTGTGTGTTTCTGTTTGACGGAATTGTGTTTTTCAAACTTTCAAGGGCTTTCTTCAGCAGGGTAGGCTTATACTCTGCCTAGCCAATCTGTAAAATCAAAATTCATGCCCACAAAGAGGAATTTGTAAACAAAAGCAGAGATATAAACTACTTACATAAAATAGTTGGCTTACTAGAAAGTGGAGTGAGGAGGATGAAGTTTTCAGTGACTCTTCTAGTAGTTGTTCATGTCTTGAAACCTGTGATGGCAATCATAATTCAGAGTAAGACACATATTAAACTGTATTAACTTTCAGTAATGTGTACATATGTCTTGTAGCTATAATGTGTTTGTGGTTCAATGATAACTCATTATGTAAAAGTTGAGTTGAAAATGCTTATAGAATTTTTAAAAATCACAGTAAAAATATTATTAGCAATAATATATTTTGCATTGTTCAGGTCCTAGACCTTCACATAGCAATCAAGTCAATGAGCCCCTCCCATCTAACTCCTGCATAATACAAACCCTAATGTGTAATTGTAACCTTAACACAACTCCCAAGCATCATTATCGACTAAACCATTCATCATCACGTTCATGGTCATACATACCATTCAAAACTTTCCTCATACAACCCACTCTGTACTTTGGTTCTAGTTTCTTCTTATAATGATGTTTATTTACCACCTCCAGTCCCCTGGTCCTCAGCACTGACTGCCTCACTCGCCAACAACCTCTGGCAGTAGCTACTATAGTTTTATTATAGTTGCGATTGTAAAAAATGTAAAGACTGGTTTCTCTCTCATAGCTCTCCTTGTGCACTAATAGTTCTAGTACAAGATCTCTGCTCCCTTGCCACTAGAGATTTCTGTCTCACTATTAGTTCAGTTAGTGTTCTAGTTGTTGTAGTAGCTAGTCACTTGCATTGTCTATACAGGCTGAACTTTAGTAGTGGCAGAAGTACTGTCTGGTGCCTAGCTTTATTCTTCTGTATTAGCTGGCTTAGAATTGAGTATTGTATTAAGATAACCAGTCCTTTCAGTGTCGTTTGATTAATCATTTTTATCCTGAACACCTTACACCCACTCATGTATTTTAGCACCAAAATATTCTTCAGAGCAAGCTATCCTTTTATAAATTTACTTACCTGAAATTAAATTGCTAATTGTGCACATCAAATCAACTTGGCTAAGCCACTACAAAAAAATATTCCACACAATTATTTTAATATAGTGTTTGTTGTTGTTTTTTTTCTATCAGGATTAGATGTATTCCAACAGACACCTAGCAACCCAGTTGTAGGAGACATTGTTACTGTAGTCTGTAATGGCGAGGGGTCCAGTCTCAGATGGTTTATAAATGGCCGACAAGTTTCCAACCAAATGACTGGCATTTACAACATAAGTACAAGTGTTGATGACACCACTCTCTCTATGTGGACTTCTACATTGGTAACTACGGCAACACTGGCTAGAAATGGTACTCGTATTAAATGTTCCCTCACTGGAGGTTCATCAGTTGATCCGAAAAACTCCACTACCATCTTGATTGCTGGTGGGTGTCCAGAAACTCTATTGTCATATTTATTTTTTAATAGTGCTTGTTTGGCGTACATTAAATAGAAATATTCTTATAGCTATGTGTTACATTTTTAATTTAAGAAAATATTGATGCTTTCTGCTTTGTTTCAGGTCCACCTTTGCCTCCTAGTACTTCTGTGGTAGATATTTATTATGGTACAATTCTTCAGTTGTCTTGGGAGGAGCCGTATGCGCCGTCCCTTTACCCTGTAACTGCCTACCACATTCTCATCACATATGGAAGTAATGTACTGGTCAATTCTACCTTCAATTCCTCCTCCTTCAACTCCTCCCACCTACATTACGATATTGCAGAACCACAAAACTACTACAATTGGCGAGGTGATAGAATTTGCTCTGTCAGCAATATCAATTCTTGGCTCCAGTAATATATCTACAGAAACAGGAATGTTTTCCAGGAGTAAGTCTGTGCATGGCTATTGTCTTTTATATGATACCTTATAAAATTAGTTGTTGTTTATCCAAGCAGAATTAACAACCATTTAGCATATTCTTAGTTATCATCATACTCTTTAGTAAGATAATGTCCGTTACATTAAACTTGAGATGTTATTCTAGTTAGTTGTGATGAAATCTTATGTAGTGACATCAATATTAATTAGTATTACCACAGATGCGGGTTAAGTGCCCCATCTTTATGTAGTGACACCCCAGATGTGGGTTAAGTGCCCCATCTTTGTTAAGCACTGTTTTTGTTAGGTGCCCATTTTCTTCCTGGATTTTAGCACTTTTGGTAAACACTCCATATGCCTCGTCTACTGCTGACTGGCGCTCACTCCCAGGTCTTAGGTTACCACTTGCTGTTAAGTGCCCATTTTTATTAATCTTTACCATTTGCAATTATTAGCATGGGCACTTAAAACCGAGTTACAACAAGCAACAAATGATTAGGTTCAAATTAGAGGGATAACCACCATGATATACATGTATTATGTTGCCTTATCTCATGAGGTTTAGCCACTCTGCCAAAAGCTGGACATCATGGTCTGTATTGGACTAAAATTAATTAATGATAATCGTGAACGAGTAAATGAATGCGTTATTTTTCTTTAGCTATAGCTATAAGGGGAATTATACTACCTCCTCCTGCATAATGGTCCGGATGAATGTGTTAGTTTGTAGAGAGACCATGACATGACAGGTTGCGTTATTGTTAGCAGATGTTAGTGGTATGATTGGATTGTATATTTTGTCTCAAATTATTTTGACATCTCTAGTATCTAGTACTTCACATACTGCAATATCTCCATCTACTTCAGGATCTACAGTACTTCTATCTTCAAGTAGTACTTGTGAGTATTATGTGTAATGAAGCCTGAATTATCATATTTGGACAATAATCATATTAGTATAATATAACTAGAATAAATGTCTTTTTAAATATCAATGAAGGTTGTATATATACTTGTCCTTTTTTATAAGCAGTCATAACAGTCCTCTTTGACAATCTTTTATGCTTTTCTTTGCAACTTAAAAAAATCAGACTAAGAATGTGTTTGGCTAATGTTTTGATGTAAAATAATGTGATTGTAAAACAGAAGTATAAAGTGTAAAGTACAACAGTAGCATGTGGACTACCACTATTAAAGATCATGTTTACGGTCTAAGATTAATTCAAAGAAGTAAAGGACACTGAGTTTGTTTTCATTACAAACATATTTGATGCAGGAATACTACAATTGTTGTGATCAGCTGCTGTAGAATACATTGTTTTAGGCAACTCCCTGGGTGATTAAAATTGAAAAACAAAATTCAATGGCATTTTAATTGATAAATTGAATTGGCCCATCACTACAAAACATTTTTCAGCTACAGTTTTAAGTATAAGACAATGGCTCTTACAGTCATAATAACATTAGCTATCAGATCATTGTATTATTGTTTTATAGTGATGATTATCTTTCTGGTGATTCCTGTTGTTTGGAGCAAAAGACAATGTGCAGTTGCTACAGGTATTTAGAGTGGGAGGGGCTGGTAGCTTGAAATACTCTAAAGGAAGCAGGTATTTTTAGTATGAGTGCTTTTAGTGTCTTGATAATCTGTTTAAACATAGAGACTTAGATAGCAACACAGTTACTTCATTGGACTGAAACTTCAGAAGCAAATATTCAATTAACAAAGCTTTAGAGCTGATGTATCTCCTGTTCTCCCTATTTCCCTGCTGTGTGCAGTTCTCTTTTGAAATATCTCTATTTTCCTTCACTGCAGATTTTGTGGATTTCTTCTTCCCAGGAGAAGATATGATTCCTACATAGCTAACTGGTGGATATCGATATCCTCTCTTGTGTGTGTGTGATAATTTATTGTATGCTAGTTCCTAACACATCCAACATAGATAGCACAGCTACTTCATCCAGCATAGATAGCACAGCTACTTCATTCAACTTTTGAAACATAATTATGCTCAACCTTGTAAAGTGTCATTAATTATCCCCGCAGTTTCTGTGGTTGTGTCTACCTCATAGCAAATATTTGTCTAATTAGCTTCTTCATATGGAAAGAAATGTCTTTATATTACTACAATTCTGAATAAGTTGGATTAGAAACCTGGATGAGTTGGTATTAGAATCTTGAATGAGTTTGGTATTAGAATCTTGAATGAGTTTGGTATTAGAATCTTGAATGAGAGTTACTATTAGAATATTGAATGAGTTGGTATTAGAATCTTGAATGAGTTTGGTATTAGAATCCTGATTGAGTCAGTAACATGGGGGTATATCTTGAGGAGGGGAGGGGGCAAGGTTCTACATTAGGCTGCCACCATAACTATGAAATAATGCTATATTTATAATATATTTTGTTTACATTAGCCAGCAAACAAAACTATTTCAGGTTGGGTAGTATAAGTAGCTCACATTACTGTTGTTGTTTTACAACAATAGCAGAGTGCTCTTTAGTTCTGTAGTCCTGATTTTCCTTCCCATGCAGAGCTCTGCTAGTGAGAGGCTGCACCAGGGTAAAGGTGTTGATCTGTAGTTAAGTAAAGCCAGATACAGACAGATCTTTGACTTGGACATCATTGCCTTCATTGTCTTAACAAAAGTGCTCCACTTGCCCATTGCTCTGTGGAAATTTGGGACTAATGCTGAACTCATTGAATTTCAGTTCTTGATCAGCTTTTCATTCTCCTATGACATCTTTTGATGCATTACTCCAATTGACTGCAATCCAAGGTTGAGCAGTGACATGACACGTTCCACAGGATTTTGATAACTTTTCTGTGGGGCTGTATGTGCTGCTACTAGCATATCAAGATCCAAACTCCTAAAGAGGCAAATGAGAGAGATTTGGACATCCATACCTCTCGCAAGTGCTTTATCGTTAACTGCACACCAAAATGGCTCATGTCGCATATCAGGACATTGGGAGTGAGTCTAAAAGAAATTTAAGCTTTTGCTTGACATCTTCAGTAATATTAGTAGATGAGGCATCATTAGTCAAAAACTGGTATAATACACATCTTCTAACATGACTATATATAATAATACAACTATATAATATTGAAGCTAAATAGGATTGTCACAACTTAGCGTAGTCAAACTACAGGCTATGAGGGCCTGCCAGGCTAACCTAGACTATGCCAGAGCTAAAAATGTTCGTACATTTCTCTGTATGATGGCAGTCAAGTTGAGGGGTTACTATTACCTATGACCTGAGATTGAGCCAGTTTTCATTAGACTAATAGGGAACTGACGACACTTTACCAACCAACTAATAACGACACATTCAGCTAAGGAATTATTCCATGAATACACACACAGTTTTTGTCACGTTGCATCTGGCGGTAGCTTATTTGTGTGTTACTAACTTAGTCCTGCAAGACTGACCATTAACCTACTCGAGCCTGAGTCGGTAAAGGGTCTGAGTCTGTAGAGTCTCAAGTCACCTCGACCTTAGTCTGGCACCCGGTTCAGGAATATTTTGCGATTGAACGAATCGAAGATTCCAGGAAACCTTGGATGGGAAGTATCGGGTGAAACTGGAATCTTTCCTGGCCCATGCGCGTACACGAGTCGTCACCCCCAGCCACACCTCTATCCGACCTAGTCCTTTCCACCCACGCAGTGAGCTCCATTTTGCTTTCTCTGGGAAGCAAGCCTTAGAGCGTGGGTCTTGAGCTGTTATAGCTGCGATCGAGCTTCCGACATTGCTGGACAGGTTAGGGAAAGCATTTATTGTTGCTCAGACTTCCCATTTCAATACTCTATTCAGAGCTGGGGTGACTGGTGTTTCAGTGAAGCATAGGCACGTCTGCATGTGTTGGAAGAAGCTGCTGATGATACTGGCTTAACTGTGCCACAAGTAGTAGTAAGTTATGAAGATATGACTTAGTATAGAATGGCTATTTTATTTATTTGGTTTAGAATTGTGTGAAGGAGAAATAGTAGAAGATAAAGCATACCAGAAACACTGAATCAGTGAAGACTTTTCAAGATACCTTTGACGTCCTGGCAGAATTTTCAACAGGAATAGAGGAATAGGCAAAATAAGATGGTTAGATGAATTGATATTTAATAATGCAAACTAAGGTTCTTTCAACCTGTTTGCAATAACTGTGGTGTAAAATAGTTAAACCACAGCAACTTTCGGAATTATTGCTAGATAACCTCAGGATCGAGTTGCTAGATAACCACCCTCCCCCTAGGGCTTCCTCCTCAGGATCGGGTTGTTTATCAGTGATAATTCCTCAAACACATGGTTAAACTATTACATAATAAGTAAATAAAAGTTAAACCATTTGTTTGAAAAATTATCGCTCCATCCCGAAAAGGGCATTTATCCCGAATTGTCATGGTTTAACTATTTTATATCATGGTTATACCATTTCATACTGTGTAAGTGACCAAATATTAATGGCAGGTTTTGACGGGAAAATTTGGTCCAACATTAACAATACTAGCAAGTACCCCACCACACAGTGGCGCTTGATATATTGCGAAGTAAATGCAGGTAGTATAAATTATTTTTATTCATTATCATCCTCTACCACTTGGTTAAGGTTGCATCAGTTTCTCTCTCCTGCTCTCCTTTCTCGGCTTTTCTTATCCCCCTCATTTCCTTTCTTCAGTTAGTCATGGAGTCCCTTCTCCTTAGTCTCTCTCTCTCTCTCTCCTGTTTCTGAGTCTCTTTGTCCTTCTGTCATGATTGTGGACTTGGTTTTGCAAAACTTTTGCTTCTTTACCAAACTGTTAAGCTCATGAATTATTCATGAATACGCACCATCATTGTTACTGACGCACAAGTGTATTTATTATATAGATAGCATTGCTTAGTGGAATGTTCAGCTTTGGTTTTTGTCTTCAACACAATTTACAGAGAGCATTGGCTATGATGTTGTAATTGAAACAATACAAATTTGAGGTGTGTATGGAAAACTTAACACACACACACTCACCCATATGCACGCCGCAAGGTGGTGTTTCAATAAGCAGCTGCCAGGACTAAGCTGTTCGTATTATTATTATTACTAGTGGTGTGTTTCAACACAAAGTAAGTGAGATAACTCAGTTATATTTTAGGATTTAGTAATATTACATTCTCAAAAATTTAGCAGCACTCTGAGGTCAAAGTGCACTTGTCATGTAATAATGGTATTTTATTAGGAGCTCTTATGATCTGCTATACGCATTGTTAAGTGGTAGAAGTTATAGTGATCTAGCTACTTGTTGTGTAACAACGCTGATATGGTAGTGCAGTCTTATGATAGGTCTCATAGTCGACTATGTGTTGTTGATCAACTAAGTAAACTAAATTTCAAGTCCTCATACCCCAAGGATAGCCAGCTTTTATAGACACAAACATTAATTCATTAGGATTCTTAAGACGCTCGCGCAAGAATTACAGGAAGCTGAACTCATGTGGTTTGATGAGTATGATACTGACGTGTGTGTAACAATGAGAAGTTAGAAATGATGCAACGAGCAACCGAAGGTGATATGTGAATATGATGAAGGAAGAATTGTGCTTGCTAGCTAATGTGGAGTGATGGTGAAATGATAACTAGTGGAATGTTCAGCTTTGGTTTTTGTCTTCAACACAATTTACAGAGAGCATTGGCTATGATGTTGTAATTGAAACAATACAAATTTGAGGTGTGTATGGAAAAGCTGAACTTGACAATTATTATGGTTATTATTATTATTGTATCCTATGGGGTAGGCACCCACTATCACTACAGCGCCCAATCTGTCCATTTCTCTGATAATATTAACGCTCAGGTCTCAAATTGCATACACGAACAAGTATTCCTTGTCAATTATGTGGCCAGCAATAGAAGTCGTTCTTCTGCTGTGCCATTTCAAGAAAATTGACGGCAGTGAAGGCAGACTTTTCTGACTAGAATTTCAATGGCGAATGTCCAGAATGCCTTCAAGATTATTTGAATGTGATGTCTTATGTTAAAGTCGAGTAAGTAGTGCAGCCTGTGCAGATTTTCAATAAGAGAAGTGAGGATTGAACAGGGAAGGCAAAGTCCACAATCATGGATTGAAGTACAGAAACACTGAGAATCAGGAAGAGGTACAGATAAAGGAGCAGAAGGGAATCCATTAACTCAAGAACGAGGGAAGGGCTCAGTAAGAAAGAGAGCAAGAGAGGACAAATGATGTAACTAAACCAAGTGTTTGAGAATTAAGAGATTAAAGTACATGTACCTTATGCGACAGCGCTCCTAGTTTGTGAAACATGTTACATCAAGCGCCACTGTGTGAAAGAGTACTTGATACTTATTACTATTATGCGATGTTTATTATTATTATTGCTATTATTATTGTCATTTTTATTATTATTATTGTTTTGGTTGCTATGATATTATAATTAGTATGAGTAATAGCACAGGTAAACTTGATATTAGGGATTAATAGCACAAGTAGTGGTATTTCAATAGCTCTACGAGTGCTATTGATCCCTAATAACACAGGTTACCTGTGCTATCACTCGCTAATAGTAGGCCAACTTTTTAAAAAGTCATTTGCAATTGTAGCTACACTGTATCATCGTTCACTCACTATCTCCTTATTTTAGGATTAGCTTCCGCTGGAACTTCATTTTCAACATTATGGCTCCTCCTAATCTGTTTAAACATTCCGTCTAATACAGGTAGAGCTTCTGTGGTAAAGAATGACATTGTCTCCAACTAGAAACTACTCGAACTATATGTTTCCGAGGCTAACACTACATGCGTGCGCACTTACCCGTACTATTTCACTTCGCTACCGTGGTATTTCACTTAGTTTCCACTTAGTTACCGAGGTATTTCTACGTGCTATTTCACTTTCCCTGTGCAATTTCAATTGAACAGCGATTTTTCCTATACATTTTTTAATGGAAAACGTACGTGCCATATTATTATTATTATTATTATTATTATATTATTATTATTATTATTACTATTATTATTATTATTATTATTATTATTATTGTGATTACTTGGGGGAACCTGGTATTAGATTCTTACTAGTGATGCGCTCTAATAGCGAAGCGAGCGATGCACGTTCCCTGTAATTGCAGCTATTCCAGGCTACAAAATACTGTCAAAGTGAGAAAACAATAGTGGTGGCTTTTTTCTATGATGAAGGCTCCTGGTACCGTAATCCTCAGGAATAGTCTAATAAATAAATTAGGAACATTTAATGGCTTTTCAAAGAGAAAGATTCTTTACTTTGCTACCTGTTTCTGTTTCGTTTTAGCTCTCCTCCTCCTTGCCCTGTTTTTTTTTTCATTTCTTATCTCTCTCCTTACTAATTTTTCTTCTGGAGTTTCTAATGCCCTCAAAGCTCTTGACCGAGCGTTTCTAACGTTTTGTCTCTCTTTCGCAGAATTTGTTTCACTGGGCATCGCTACTTCGTACGGCGGGTAAACAAAACAAAATGTTGCTAAGAAGGTTACCCGGCCCGCGCAAGCGCGTAGGAGAAAATTTGCACATGTACGCCCACGCAAGAACAAAAACAATACCTAGACCTAAATATATATATATATTGCGAACTCATTAGAGAGTCAGCTCCGCTCGCTTCGCTGAATTAACTGGTTTTGATATGTTCCTCTCATCTCCTTCACCACACTCACTATTAAAGCACTGGCCAGGGAGAAGCGAGTGGTATGTGGCAGAGTTCAGTCAAATACATTGTAATTGTAATTAAATACATTTTTTTGCAGTAATTTCAATGTAATTGTATTTGAGTGAGTCTGAGCTCTATGTATTTGCAATGTGTTCAAACACTAGCAAAATTTAGAATTGCAAAGTTTGGAATACGTGCATTGCAAATACAAAACAGAAATGAAAAGAGGCGAGAGAAAGTATGGGCAAGTCCCTCACAAATTACTGGGGAAAAAGAAAGTGGAAATACCATTTGGATATTTAATTGGAGGTCACTGTGTGTGCATGTGTGTGTACACGCATGTATGTGTACATGTGTGTGCATGTGTATGTACATGCGTGCGCATGCATGTGTGTGTACATGTGTGTGCGTGCATGTGTGTACGTGTTTATGCGTGTGTGACAGCAGATAACGTATGTGACATACACATATTGTTATTAACACTGTCGTGTTTGTTTTTTGTTTGTTTTTTGTTATAGTTGTGTTTACAATATGGTTGTGTTGTTTTAAGATTATTGAGCTACAGCAAATGATTTTTGATTTATTTATTTATGAATTTTTTTTAGAGAAAAGAACACCATCAGTTGAGGCTGTCTAAATATTGATACATCGCACCAGGACAGTGGCAGCATCTGGGATCACTCCAGGACAGTGGCAGCATCTGGGATCACTCCAGGACAGTGGCAGCATCTGGGATCACTCCAGGACAGTGGCAGCATCTGGGATCACTCCAGGACAGTGACAGCATCTGGGAACACTCCACGACAGTGGCAGCATCTGGGATCACTGCAGGACAGTGGCAGCATCTGGGATCAATCCAGGACAGTGGCAGCATCTGGGATCACTCCAGGACAATGACAGCATCTGGGATCACTCCACGACAGTGGCAGCATCTGGGATCACTCCAGGACAGTGACAGCATCTGGGATCACTCCAGGACAGTGGCAGCATCTGGGATCACTCCAGGACAGTGGCAGCATCTGGGATCACTCCACGACAGTGGCAGCATCTGGGATCACTCCAGGACAGTGGCAGCATCTGGGATCACTCCAGGACAGTGGCAGCATCTGGGATCACTCCACGACAGTGGCAGCATCTGGGATCACTCCAGGACAGTGGCAGCATCTGGGATCAGTCCAGGACAGTGGCAGCATCTGGGATCACTCCAGGACAGTGGCAGCATCTGGGATCACTCCAGGACAGTGGCAGCATCTGGGATCACACCAGGACAGTGGCAGCATCTGGGATCACTCCACGACAGTGGCAGCATCTGGGATCACTCCACGACAGTGGCAGCATCTGGGATCACTCCAGGACAGTGGCAGCATCTGGGATCACTCCATGACAGTGGCAGCATCTGGGATCACTCCACGACAGTGGCAGCATCTGGGATCACTCCAGGACAGTGGCAGCATCTGGGATCACTCCAGGACAGCGGCAACCAGTTACGCATGGGATCACT
>WLWD01004078.1_pt1 | contig 50046 bp, 33 predicted proteins | sample 6712731 | NCBI WGS metagenome assembly WLWD01 (sample SAMN12718690, study PRJNA576275) | sponge metagenome | isolation source: marine sponge | host: Mycale hentscheli | place: New Zealand: South Island, Marlborough, Capsize Point | collected 2014-11-01
GCTTATTCAGCCGAGAATGACTGAATAATTTTCTTGGCTATCATATTATATACTTGATCAGGTGCCAATAGTCTTCTCACTCGCTTTTCACAGCTCTAAAATAGTAACAGCTTTATGCCAAAATCACCAATCCATGTAGTCCAATTTAGTAGCTATGGGTGTAAAAGTTGACGGCATAGATTTAAGTAGTCCTAAAAAACTTTAGCAGTGAAATGCTTTCTCTCTTTTTCAACTCCAATTATTCAACAACTATTTCCTATTCAATTAATTGAGGGAAATCAATTGCTTACAAGTCACTCTTAAATCATGGATTCAATTCGCAGCAAACTGAAAAGAATAGTCTGCAATGTCTAATCAAGATAATTCTTCATTTTATATTCCAACAACAATTCTATGCTAGCACTGTTGTTATGGTTTAGTATATAGATCTGTTACTAAAGTGACAGCACCATTTTTAAGCCCAGAGAGATTCTATATCCCCCTTGAAGTATTGATAGAATATCTAGTACATGATCGATATGATTGCCTTATTCTATATGTATTAGCTAGATTTAGTGACTACAACTTGATTCTCAAATAACCACACTTATCCTCTGATACACTCATGGAACGAGGCCTGTCTATCTTACCTTCTTGCTTGATTGCTCTTATCCAGCGACTAGTTTTTCGTCCATCATGAATTCTCATTTGATACTCATATTTCCTTAGGTTGGATAGTACAATTTCATAGCTGGAATTCTTTAAACGAATTGGTTTTGTGACAACTTTCCAAGAATCTTCCTCCTCAGTGCGGCTTGACAGTGCTCGCCGAACGGATACGACCTCTAAGTCACTTCCTGCGAAGGCATCTGGCTTCCTCCAGGTCAGCAGTCCTGTGCCGTGTTCAGTTATGGTGAAACGAACATCAGTCGGTTTTATGGACTCTAAATACAAATTAGAATTATGTATGCTAAATTAATGGCATGTTACATAAACAACAACAACATTTAAACATGTGTTTTCTGGGAAGGAACTTAATTGTAATAAGTCATGTGTATTCCAGTATAATTCATTAGCTCGGTTGGTAAAGCATAGTCAATTCCAGATGACATGGGTGTGTGTATTTCCAAGCCGGTTATGATGACGACAGTTGTGAGTGTGCAAGGAAAGTGAATGAGGTAAAAGTGGACTGATGTAACTAAACCAAATGGTAGAGGATAATAACAATGGATAAAAATACTAATGCATTCCTAACTTGCAAAAGTTAGTTCATCAAGCGCAAATGTGTGGTAGAGTATTACTGTGACTAATAATGTAGCCAAAATAAAATCACAACTAACAGATTTTGTGCAGAAGTCTTTTATGTTTGCCTTCACGAGTGTATATTGCAGTAGTTGGCTGAAGTACTCCATCAAGTACCACTGTTAGTTTACTAGCAAGCATCCCAGCACACAGTGGTGCTCGATGTAACATTAGCAAATTAGGAGTGCAGTAGCATAAAATATTTTTTATCCATTGTTATTTCTTCTACCACCTTGGTTTAGTTCTGCCATTCATTTTTTTACACTTACCTTTCCTGACCCACCAGTCTGCTTTTGTTTTTCTCATTTACTTTTCTTGACAGATGATGACACTTTACCAAACCAGGCTCAGCTTCATGGACAGTATTGCAGATGATGCTTTACCGACCCATTCTGTCGACGCTTTACCAACCTGGCTTAATAACCGTCATTGCTGTCATCGTTCTGACAGACAAGCGTATCATATTAGTTTATGATTGGAGGGCAGAAGCATGGAGTCACTCTACTCAGTGCTGCTGGTTATACTGAGGAAGATGGATAAACTATGCTGACATTGATTGAATTTAATGAAATGAAGCACCAAAGGTGTGAACCCTCCGCGCTATTAAACACTACCTAGCTATTACAATATATCTCAGACCAAAAGAACAAACAATCTGTTAGCTATTTTAATCAGGCATCAATATAGCTTGAGCAATGAAAATGGTACATGGAAACCCTGTCTTCATAAGAGAAGAAGCTAAACAGGCAAGAAACACTCACCGGTATACATTTTCAACGCGAAACTTCACTTCTCTTAACTCTGTTAACTTCCCTGAGCATAAAGCAAACTACACTGAGGACTGCAAGAAATTATTTGCTCACGTGATGACGTTACAGTAGGGGGCATTGCCCACAAAAGGGTACCTCACATATAGTCATATAGAAATTCATTAAGTGTATTCTCTCTCTTTCCCCCAAGTTTTTGAAATTATATTTTTACAACAATGTAGTCTAAAAAATGTTTGGCTGTCACTGGGGATCAAACCAGGACCGCTTACTTAACACATAGTGCTTTGCCACTGAGCTACTACAACCAATCAGCAAGTAAACATTATGAAATTCTGTACAGTTAAAAAATCTGTGAATGAGAGAATACATTGTATGAGTAAAAGATGGCTGAAGAAGAAATTTGTGAAGTGATATTATCGAAGTACAAAATAAATTCCACGGATACGAAAAATCTTTGAAAAAAGTAAAACTTCTATTAATCTGTTGAGAGTGAGACTGTAGTATCTGTGGGGACCACACCCCACAACAGTATTATTAACTTATTGCCAGACATTTATTCTGTATGTATGTTTGTATGTTGTTTGTGTGTTAGTTTCAATAGTTGTAGTAGCAGCTGTATTTTATGTATCATTTTTATGCTGCCTAGGTTACTTGTTACAGTTTGTGTGAATGTTTGTTCTCTTATTTGATTGGTTAGTTTAATAGTTCATTATCCTCTTTGTGATTGGTCAGTTTTACATTTTATTTTATTTTCTTGTGATCCCATTGGCAGTCTATAAAAGGGCTGACCAGGGACAGTCATGGTCTCTGACTCTCTGATTGAGACACTCTCTCTCCATTACCTTTATTTGGATTTATCAAAATTAAGTTAAAACTTGAACCGACAAGGAAATTATTATAACATTGTTGGGTGGACCTAGCCAAAGAAGCAGATCCCGCAACAGTAGAAATACAGAATTGAAGTTTTTCAAGTTCAGTGGCATAGCAGTCCTGGGTTTGATTCCCAGTGATAGCCAAACATTTTAAAATAAGGAAGGCTGAGAAAGAATAGTGAAATATAGAAATTGGTAAGTTAAAATAAAGGCTACTAAAACATTACTAATTGAATTTTGCTATGCTGCAATATAGTACTTTACCTGATTCTAGACCCAATGGATTACACTCTCCGTCTCTGCAACTGTCAACAATAAGGTCTTCATATACACACTCCTCTTCACTTTTCCCAATTTTAATCAAGTGCTTATAGAGGGCACAGACTGACACCTGCTTCTCACATATCTTCGATCGAGGAATCTCAACTTGGGTGTCTTTAATGTCTGCAAGACAAAAAATCGCATTTAGATGACAAGGAAATAAAATCATCACACATAGGAATTAATCAATTCAGTCCAAAAAAATGAAGTTCACAATAACCATATTATTTATTTCCCTACCAACTATTTCTTAGCTAATAGTACAGCACGTAAATTCCCATTCAAAAATGGAAAGTGAAATAGCACATAACTAAGCGAAATAGCATGGAAACTAAGTGAAATACATGGTAGCTAAGTGAAATAGTACAGGTAAGTGCGCATGCGTGCAGCCCTAGCTTTGGAAACATACAGTACGAGTAGTTTCTGCATCAGAGAGAACACTTTTTAACAGATCATCGGTAGAAAAATGAAGTTCCAGAGGAAGCTAATCCTGAGATAGTGAGTGAATGATACAGTGTAGCTATACTGCAAATGATTTAAAGAAAAGCTGGCCTACTATTAGTTAGTGATAGCGCGGGTAACCTGTGCTATTAGGGACCAATAGCACTCGTAAAGCAATTGAAATAGCACTCGGCTTCGCCTCATGCTATTTCAATCGAGTTCCTCGTGCTATTAATCCCGAATAGCACAGTCACTCATACAAATCTGGCAAAACAGTGCATCATACCGTCTAATAAGGATTTCGAAGAATAAATAAGTTTCCTATATAATGATGAGCAGGGTTTCATTTAGGGGGGGGCGAAAGGGGGCATTTGCCCCCCCTTGGGTTCTAAATGCCCCCCCTTGGATTCTAAGTGCCCCCCACCCTTTTGAAAGAACCGATATTTATTAAGAGAAAAATGTAAACCAAATTAATAATAAACAATATTCACACAGCAATTCGTCTAGGTTTTTTGTTCCATACTGTAATAATGTCATTTAATTGTGTAGATGAGAGCATCTCGGGTGTCTCCATGGCTATTTTCATCAAATAGGATAATTGTGATTGCCCAATTCGATTTCGAATTCGTGTTTTAATTAGTTTCATTTTGGAGAAGCTCCTTTCCACTGAAGCAGTGCTGACAGGGATAGATAGACATAATATGTTTGCCAGGGTGCTAATGTTTGGAAAAATTTCACTAAGCATATCACTTGTGGTGAGCTCTTTCAACTGCAAGTGCAGGTTACCTTTCGGCTTCTTCGATAAGTAGCTTCGAAATGTTTTCCACTCCTCTCGGGTTTCGCGGGAAATAAGAGCTTCTTTGGTGTATTCATCTCCACCAGCAGTCTTAGCAGGCAGCTCTTCACCATAGTGAGCTAATAGTACATCTATTAAGTCCTCACCATATGTATGGAAGTCAGAAGAGTCAGCAGCTGGCACTTTCTTCGGATCAAAGATGCCAAATGAGGAGACAATATCTTGTGAAATAAATCTTCTGGATATGTTTGCCTTCAGCATCCTGATAAACGGTTCAGCCACTTGTCCTTGGAATGTAGCAATGCTTTCCGTGGTTAACGTGATGTCAGTGACTTCTTCGATCTCATTCTTTGCATCCATCAGTTCTATACCCAGTTAGCAGCAGGTAACATGGTATCATCAAGTATATTGAGAGTGGCATCAACAAGAGGGGTGATAGCTGTCAAGTCTATTCTCTCAGTCTGGAGAGCTCTGCTCAACTTCGCCACTTGTGGCAGAACATAATCAAGGAGGTATATGGCCACTAAAGTTGAGGGCCTACATAAGGCTTTACTGATACCTAGAGCTTCAGGTGCATGTGTCTGCTCATAGATATTGTTTAGAGCAGTCACAATTGCACTGTAGCTAGCTTTGACTGCCTTCACACAGCGTTCATGGGACAGCCAGCGAGTATCTGATGGTTTCACAACTTTCAGCTCAGGTAAGTCAAGCACCTGCTGTACTGCTTTGAGACTCTCAGCTCGCTTAGGAGAATAGTGGAAAATTTTCCAGAGGGTGGTGAGTGTGATGTACACATGTTTTATCCCACTGGTAGCATTAGCTGCTTGAACGCATGCTAGCTGTAGCAAATGGCAATGGCAGTGTACGAAAAGTGCATGAGGTGAAATTTTCTTCAGGAGACTCTGCACATCATTGTGTTTCCCAGAGAAAGTAGCTGCTCCATCGAATCCCATACCCACCAGCTTGCTAATCTGTATGTTTTTATCTTTCATGAATTCAACAAGGGCAGAATAAATAGTCTTTGCATCAGTAGCTTCAATGGAACTATATCCAAGAAGTGCTCAACAGGTTGACCGTCCATGTTCACCCAGCGGAAGAAAATTGAAAGCTCTTCTGTGGTCGTCACATCAGTGCACTCATCTGCCATTATGCTGAAATGGGAAGCTTGGCGAAGCCGTTTCAGTAAACATTCTTCAGCCCATAAGCCAACTGCCTCAACAAATTCAACAACAGCAACTTTAGATGTGTAGGTTGCATTTAATCTAGCTCTTTCAAGGAACCCCTTTAAATCTTCTGCACCACAACTTACGATTAGATCAATAAGTTCATCAAAATTTGTTGTGTGGGGAATGTGGCGACGAGCTAGAAAATGGGTGCAACGAATTAGAGCTTTAATGGCCATTCTGTTCTTCAATTTTTCCTCATCATTAATTTGTTGGAGTTGCTGAATGACTGACCCTTCTTGTAGTGCTGTAGCTGCAGCCATCTCTGCTTCACATGATAGGAGGTGAATATCACTCTTTGCATGAATTTTCATCTTCTCTATTGCCTTCTTCCAGTTCGTGAAAGGTTTTGAGATCCATGTCCCTCCTGTTCTTTGAAGAGAAATTCCTCTCTTCCTGCAAACCTTACAAAAAGCTCCTTGGAAATTTTTATCAAACATCAGCGAATTGAAGCTCTCTTCCCATTTTTTGTTGTATTTTCGACTGCTTGCAGTGATTTTCTTGCTTTTCTCATGTGTAGTTAATCTTTCCTTTGCATGCTTCTCATGGACAATTAATCTTTTCTTGGCAGGACTTGTCTCCAAAAACTCAGTATCAGATTGATTGCTGTCAATTTTATCTTCTGTGTCACTGCTACTTGAGTGGCCAGGTGACTTTGAATAGCTTGCACCACAGAAGAAAGAGCGAATATCCATTTGAGACTATCTTAAGCTGTCAGGGACTACGAGTGCTTAGAGTTCTGGTTCTGGAAGTTGTAGAATCTGTATAGATCAAAACTCAACAACTGCTACGGTGAGCTGAGGGCTGGCCTTTTTATAGCCAGCCAGCAACCGTAAGTGTGAATCAACGTGTGATAAACCTAAGTGGAGGTGAGAGTCAGAGTTGAATAGTGTGTGAAAAGCATCTAAATAGTGAATGTCACAGTTGACTGAAAATTGCTAGACGGTGGAGGTGAAAATGAGTAGCTGAATTAACTTGTCAGGATCTGACATATGCAGACCTCATTAGATAAGATTATGTTTTTTTAATGTAGGACATAGGCCTTCCAATAATTCTATTTCACTCCCATGGTGACCAGTGCCGCCCGCCCCCCCTTACATTTTCAAAACTCTATTTTGCCCCCCCTTGCAAGAATGTCTGGATGAAACACTGATGAGTGATATTTATGTAAATTGAAACATAGCTAAGAGATGCATTAGTTTGTAATATCAAGTTCTCCACGATTAAAATATCGGCTTACTGGATTCAATTTCAGTTTGATCTGATGCAGATCTAATGCTGTAACAGATGAAACGGTAGTGGCCAACATGGGGAGGTTCCTTCCAAGATATAACACATTTGTCTTCACTGTAATTCTCCTTTATTCTTAAATTTTCAGGTGACACTATAGAAATAAACATCACATCAACAACATACAATAAATGGAATTTGACAAACAAGTGAAGTTAAATGTGATGGCACATATTATGAGTATTTTTAGTTATCAAAAAGGAACAATATTACTAAGTCAAGAGTACAAACTAACTTACTTGACTTTTTCTTGTTCTTGTATAGAACTGTTTCAAAAGATAAAGAGCCTTCAAAGTCCGTTCGTAGATCTAAACTCTTCGATATTTGTAATCCAGCCTCTTTGATTTTATTTGTCAGATTTATCGACAAAAGTGTGAGTAGATTGGAGTCAGTCTGCTTCTCCAATAATAATTGTATCAATTCCTTCGTAGCAATGCCCATGCCCTCGTGTGTGAGCATAAGTGCTTGTTGATCGAGTGGAACGGGAAAAAAAGTTACCAAATTTGGCTCAGTTGTAGTTTGTTCCAAAGATTCATCAGTACTAACTTTAGTACGACAGCAATCACAAAACAGAATTTTTACCATATTTTTCAGAGTTGGAGCTTTCCTAGCTGAAAGAATAGTCTTCAATTCATTGATACTAATCTCATCATCTGTGACTTTAATATATCCTTTTCTCCCATGCCCTGTCCAGTGTATGAAAATACACTTATAAGAAGGCCCAAAATTAACTTTAGAGATTGCTTCGAATATTTGTAGAGTTTCGTTTAAACTGCAATCCTCAAATGTACAGGTGGCAAACCCCAGATTGCCCAAGGCCAAAGACATTGCTTTGCTCGAATTATGAATAGTGGGTGTGTCATATCCACGTCTGTAGCCAGTTTTACTGGAAAATGATATAGACAATCCGTGAGCACTTGGGAATCCATCACATAGTGCTTGTAGAACTATACATTGCATACAACATTAACACATAAACATATAAACATCCAGTAGTGTAGGAAAGGGGGGTGTGTTAGGGGAAATGGAGCCTCCCTATAATTTTTGGGACATAATTGAAAGAGGTGATTTATCACATGAACACCCTTTAAAACCACAAAACACATGACCCAAAAGCCCCCCCCCCCCCCCCCCCCACCACCACCCATAACAAAACATCTTCCTACACAGCTGAGTTGAACAATAGTAGTACAACTTGGTCATAGATTAGTGACTTATACAGGCAAGATAAGCATGCTATGGATAATGTATTTATGTTAGTTAATTAGCAAAAGTTGGCTAAAATTAACCCTTTCACCGCCATAACCACTGTACAGTGTTAAAAAAAAAAGCCTCTGAGAAATCGTTGTCTATTCTCGTTTGTGTTGCCTCACTCACACGCTAACCTTCAGACATTAGTTTAACAGTTAGCAGGTAAAGTTCAAACTCCATGTGGCAGTATTACTAAGGCTAACGCAGAAAGCTCTATTAACATTTGAGGTCGTAGTAATATTTTTATTTTCTATTTTATAAAATGGCGATTGGGTGGTCAATTGTTGGAATATATGTAGACTTAATTAACAGGGGCTTTGGCATTTTAGATGGTGATTCTTGTGAACCAGAAGGTGCAGTATGCCTGTAGAAGCCACTCAACACTCACTGAAGGAAACTAGGCAATTTACTGCAGCTTTAGAAGACAAAGCATTTGTGAAGAGTAGCACGAGAATGAGAAGTTATAGGTATAGACATTCCAGTATCCGATATAAAAAAATTTCTATTATTTTTTGTAAAGACAAAGTTTTAAATTTCCCTGACAATTCAGCAGTGAAAGGGTTAATTACTTTTAAATTATGTGCTTTAATTAAGTTGTCCAGGCCTGCAAGTGACCTGGAGTTAGCCCCACCTTCTACTGCACTATTGTGGCTTAACCACATCACCTATTCATTCATTTCATCCCCTCTCTAACTGAACTGAGCATGCTCTGTAATTCCCTACCTCATGTTACCTTGTCTCTCTTACCAGTTTTGTTCTAATTCATTCCCACCACCTTCATCTTTGGTTTTGTAAGTTGTATCACCCCCTTTTTCATTTCAGTTGTGTCATAGTACTGCTTGGCCTTTGCCTAATTATCTCATTAATCTAAGTGTGCTGTGGTGTCAAGGGGCATCGAGATAGTCTATTGGGTTATTGTTCTAGAAGCCTGGGAACTGCCTGTTGGATTTACGCCCCAACAGTCACCACCGCTAAACAAGGCATTCCCAGCATTTGGTCGCGCCTGGTCGCGTACATAAGTAGTAATTAAGAAATTTTGCTTAAGACAGCTACTATGGAGGACATTCTATAATAAACATTTACTGACACATCAAGTGATATTCCTTACCTTCAATATAAGATGCACGTCGTTCAGCTCCCGCTGAAGATCTGATACCATCTTGATACAATATAAAAAATACATTAATTACTGCAATACAATAATTTAATTGTATGATCACATGATGCACCTTTCAAACATAATAAATAACCACAAATCAGTAATACAACCATAATGTTACTATACAATGAGTAAGCCTGGTTTAGTCTAGACCAACATATGTCTGAAATGGGTGTCAGCTTAGAACTTTCACTTGTCCCCTGTTTGTAGATAATACAGCAAACATCTCAACAATGTAGGCTTGTTCTACTTACAACATTTTTTCCTCAAAGTAACTCAAAACCTCCGTATGTAATTTCATTCTATCACACATAATGTAATTCAAATTTTCTTTCTTCATTGTAACTGCTACTTGTTTACTTAATGCAGTATAAATAAGGAAGTAGACCCAATTTATTGAAAAATTAAACCAACCATGTTGGCAGGTAAGGATAAAGAATAAAGTAAATACTCAATTTAAGTTCCAAATACTCAGAGTTTAGATTATTTCTATGGAGGGCCTTCATACAGAGGTTTCCACTGTAGTGAAAGAGATGGTAATACACAACAATAATATAACTATATCACACAAGTTGTCACCTAGTAAATACTAAACTGAATTATGACTGATCAAATTGCTAGCAGCATAGGATTCCTCATTATGTACCATTGCATTAAATAACTTACAATCAGGTATTGAATCTCTTCCGTGACTTTGATTGAAGGTGTCCGGGGTAGTCTTTCTTCTTTCTAATTTCAACTTCCACTGGGTTTTCAGTATTTCATGGTAATCTACAAATTAAATATGCAACAATAATTTTCTCTGTAAATATAGGAACATGAACTATTAAAAATATGCCAACAGCCGCCTCAAAGAAGACATAGTGATTTACACTACTCTGTTTTTTCTCCCTGCACTACCGACAAACACACCAGTGTTAATGAAAAAGGTGTGACACTTATTCAGCAACACGCGAGCTACTCAAAATGGCGTCAAAACTTGGAAGGCTAGGAAGCTTCTTGGATACAACTGTATGTTAGAGTCACGTAAGGAAGAAAACTGAAGGCTCGTGGACCTACGGTGGAACAAGTGCTACTGATTTATGCTATTAGTAGCTCAAGAAATGCTTACAGTTTTCCTCTAGGCTGGTTCAAAGAGAAGAAGAAGGGAGAAACTTGATCTTTTTAATTTAATATACTCTGGTTTCTGTGGATTAGAAATTGAATATACAGTATAGCATCAATTAGAAACTCCAGAAGACAAATCACTGTTTTCGAATTATTATTAACTGAAACCAGATGTAATGTGAAGTGAATTTTGTTTTTTTCCTATGGGAAAGGGGTGGTCAACACTAAATAGAGAGTGCTACCATACTCTCTGATTAAAGGAACATTATAGTCACTTGTGTTAATATGCCATCAGGACATTGCCCTTGTGCCCCTGGTTTTTCCACCCATGACTAGGTATGAGTGTATGTAGAGCTTAGGAAACAGGAATATTATATTTATTAAAGAACATTATTATAGTCACTTGTGTTAATATGCCATCATATTGCAGCACCTGAACAAAACTATTACATAAAATATCCTGCTCAAAGCGACTGCTTCACCTTTTCTAGTCATATCTTTGTTATCTAAAATGGTTCCACAAAAATCTTGACTTATATATAGCTAGACACCCAGTCACATGCTCAGTACTGAAAGAGCAGTGCTTCTTTTGAGAGTATAGGCTCAATCATTTCATCAGTCAACTCAATATATTTACTACACTGTCAGGAGTTAATTTAGGACGGGATTGAGCTTGCGCTATCTCAGGGGGTCATGGCTTTCATACGTAAAAGTCGGTTTTATTTCCTATTGTAAGTAAACTTGTACTTCAGTCACTACTGCCTCTGTTGGTGAAGTTTCTCACAAACAAAACTTACAAGACCCACTTAAAGAGCCCCATGTGACAAACATCTTAATAGCTTCAATTACCAAGACTAACCCACAATAAGCTTATACGGTTTTAGTATTCATATTCACCTTCAGTTTTCATGTTTTAGCTATGCATTTTACATGCGAAATTTGAAAGAAAATTTCAAGGGGAGTGAAACAATCTCAAGGGGAGTGAAACTATCTCAAGGGGGCCAATGACCAATTTCAGTCCCTTTTCCTTTGCCTAGCTCTCCTGCTTCTCAATCTCTCTCTACTATCGTGATTATGGGCTTAGGTTGTGAAACTTTTGCCTTCTTTTTCGTATTTTCGCCTTCCCTTTTGAAACTGACCCCTGCCTTTACTCATCGATTCCACTCGCTTTTTAGTTACAATTAATCACTTGCCTTTTGGCCTTCTCTTTCATACTTTTACCATCTTTTTTTTTTGTAAACCTACGCTGCGTTCCCTCGTCTATTCCACCCATTGTTTAGTTACAATTAACCACTTTCTACTGAATTTAACAACACTTTACCCAATCATGTAATGACGATGCTTAAATGCCAAACTGTATAAGCTCATGAATTATTCATGAATACGCACCACTGTCGTCGTCACTGTCACACGAGCCCATTAAATTTTAAAACCACATAACATTTTGGCTAGCAATAAACCAAAAAGTAGGCAACATATAAATTTATTGGATGTTATCATGAAGTTATAGTCCCAAAACAGAAGCAGTATATGATCCCTGACAGTATAGACTAGTTAACCTAACCTTATGGAATAGTTGGCCTGACAGTATAGAATTTATTTCAATCTGAGTAGAGAATAGGTCTCTTTACCCTCCAGCATTACACCACTTCTGCAGTAGCTTACCACTTCGTTCAGTAGAATCTTTGGCCATCACCAAACCACACTCGAAGTCGAACCGCCACCACTTTGACCAATTCTATTCAGCTCAGCTCAGTACACCTCAACAAGGAACAGCGTATTGTTCTCAGTGATGTGGTTCATAACTTTCATTTAATGCAATGAATTGCAGCGGGTTGGGCGGAGTCCATTCTATTTCCGTACTAAGGGGGACAACACCCGGGAAAATCCCTTACTTTAAGTCCGCATACGAATAGTATGACTCAGCAAAAATTGTAACTCTGATTGCAGGAGTTAAATCAATGCACCATTTTTATTTTATAAAAGAAATATTTCTACATAGTACAAACAGAATAAGAATAAAAAGAAATGATTTTTCACTAGTAGAAGCCTCGCATTAAGAAGGAAATTGAACATCAACATATACTCTGTAGAAACAACAAGAACAATATCACAATAAAAATATTTAGATTAAAAATTTCTTAAATGATAAGTACATGTTAGTATGACATTAATAATTAATTCACAGTAGACTTAAAAACTGGTATAAGGTCACCAAACATTCAATCAAAGGAGTTTCTGCAACGATGCTAATTAGACCAAAACATTTTAATTAAGTTTAGAGATCAAATTCTTCTTATTTTTAAGCCAGTGTATTATAGCTACCTAGTTGTGGACTAAGAAGAACCTTGATCGTCAATATCTACTCACGTATATTGCTTGTCATATTGATTAGACACGAAGTAAAACACACCATCTTCTATTTGCTGCACTACAATGTTAGCCTCAGACGGTGCCAAACGAAAATGTAAATCTAGAACTACTTTGATATCCACAGCATCGCTGACAGATGAAGGGACAATATTCCAACCAAGGATTTTCCATCGTACATTCCCTGGTAATAATGGGAACTTCTCGTCCTAAAGGCAGGGAAATCGGTTTAAGCATGTAGTGATAAACAATAATCAATATCAACAACAACAACTGGAACATCAGTAATTGTCAATGCCAGCAAAGATTACACATATAGTGTAGTGCAAAAGTTAGAAAAGAAATATAGACATTAGCAATTTCCAATACATACTGCCAAACATTTTTAATACTGCATTGTTAAAAAAAGCCTGTATTGTTAAAAACAACAACAACCCCATGAAAGAATATATCTAAAGAATGTAGATAGCGTGTGAATGTGTTAAAATGAAAAATTGAGAAATAAATAATTGAGAAATAAATAAAATGTTTTGAAAGAAATAGGAAATGCTGGAGGTAAGTAATGTGTTTAAACATGCCTACTCATAGCAACACTATATCTTATATTACTGGCAATTAACTATAAGATGTTGTTATAAACTATTAATGATAATTGATCAGAGAGTACAGAAAATACACACTAAATGTTGACATGACAACAATAACAAACCTAACATATACAAAGAAAATCAAAATGCTATTCTGAACAGAAGTAAAATGGAAAGAAAACAAATATTTTTTTTTGTGACTCAAAACATTTTCTTCTACACAGTAATAGCTATACCGAGACCTGTATATGTGCCAAAGTTACTATGAAGTTATTAATAAAAAACAACAACATTAAAAACTACTTTCAGACATCCTGGTGTGGCCATCCAGTTGTTCTCTGAATTATCAGCTGTAAAAGACCTTCAGACTTTGCTTAAAATTTGTCCCAGCATAGGTTTTTAAAATGGTTCCTGTAGTTTTTGCAGCTACACCCTTCTCTGAAAATCAATCCAATAGGTCAAAGCAGAAGCTAAAATATAAATTAACAACCTCTGATATCCTGATAATTAGGATCATATTGGAATACCTACCAATCTGGGGTTGGATAACAGGCTAGCTCTAATATAAAGAATTTCCAATACTATTCTGTTTCATAAGGACAAAAATAATGAATGGCAATAAAATACTAAAGACAAACAAACAAAGGGCTAACTAACTTATAAAGCTATTCTTATAAATTAGTAGGCTGGAAGAGAAAAAGTGACACTGCTTATTAAGAAAAAAACAACAACAGTACTCTTACCACCACTCCCTAGGTCCACCACCTCACACAGTTAAAAAGCCCCCATACTTGTCCCCTCAAACCTTCTTAAATAGCTAGGTAGCTAAACTCGCCCCAAATATTCTCGTGTTAATTTTTAACTGGTCAGTCAAGTTAACAGAAGAAACTTTAGAAAGAAGGGCAAATGGGACAAACCCCCATCTTTAGTTAGTTTTTTACCTAACTAAACTCACCCCAGGCCCCCATACTCGTCCCCCCTCAACCTTCTTAAATAGCTAGGTAGCTAAACTCACCCCAAACATTCTCATGTTATTTGTTAACTGGTCAGTCAAGTTAACAGAAGAAGCTTTAAAAGGAAGGGCGATGTTCATCTCAGCTGGGAGACATTTTGGTACCTGACATTTTGGGTCCTGCGATACTGCTAACCCACCTACAACACAGAACAGTAACTTAATGAAGAAGTCCATTATTTTATATCTCAATGTTAGGAGTTAACCTATGCGGGGCGGAGTTTTCGGCCTCAGCTAGCTCCACCGTCACTTTTCAATTTTTGACCGGAAACCGGAAGTAAAGAAGTTGGGTGCGGTTTTACATGCGGTCTTGTGGACTCACTTTTGGTCGTATTGTCAAGCTTTACTAGTGGTGCGCTCGAATAGCGCAAATGGCGAGCGAGCTGGCCTAGCTGAAAATACAATGAAATAATTCCAATTAGAGAAAATGCAATTTAAAATGAGTACACTGTATGATAATTCTAGGGGGGGAAATGATTGTTTCGCTCTTTTTTGAGCTCATCAGCATACCATAACCATACACACATACAAAGTTACCAACCATTTCAAAGTTTTGTATAAACCAGATAGACAATCTGTCAGTTGATACTGAACACTATTCCAAGAATGTATTGCATATGTGTTATTTACTATTGCTGCACACAATTTCACGTCTTTTAAAAGTTGGTAATTTTGGATGTGACATATGATAGATATGGACAATCATCTGTACTCATCTTCGACAGATGATTGCCCCCCTCTGAATATTTCAGAGGGGACCATAGTAGTCACATTTTCAAATGCACTGATATTTACTTTGGGTCCTTTTTAGAAAATGTTAATGAATGTAAGATCATTATTATTATTATTTGTGAAAATGTTTAATAATATATTTTGTGATACAAAAAATGCTTCAGAAAGAAGAAAGTTAATACTAAAAGTTAAAGCAAATAAGGTGTACATTTTGTCAGCAGCTTGCTGCAGTTAAAAATCTTTCTTTACGCAGGTGTAAATTTGAAGCACTCGAGTATAAGAATTTGACTATAAAAATATTCAAAATTTATAAGACTTGAGTTCAATATTTGACATTGAAATTTTTAAGAACTTGAGTATAAATTTGATGAGCATAAAATATGATGTTTAGTTGAATATAGTTGATGAAAAATAACTTAGGACCTCCAGCTTAAAATACCCAGTTATTTATACTGGCACACAAGCTAGGTTCTAAATGGACAAATAATTTGAGGACTGTTTGGATGGCAAACTGTACCGAAATGTGTGGACATAGACGACACTTTGTGATTACTGGGACTCCCTGCCACCCAGTTAGTGAGCTCAGGAAACACCGGAAATCCCAGCAAAAAATGCATTCCTGGAGGTCGTCTTTGCAGAGGCACACAAAGAGCTCAGTGCTCCACATTATTACAGCCCACACATTGTGAAATCAGTACATGAGTCCAAGAATGCTAATTTTGGTGTCTCCTAATAAAGTCAACTCAAACTACTACCATAAAGACAATTCCCGCTTTACAGCAAGAAAGACAACAATTACAAAGCCTGTGCGCTATGCATTTGATGTGACCACTATTAAATTTTGCCAAATTTAACCAATTACTGCACTGAATTGACCACATCATAGTGGTTAACAGCATGGTGCACATACATAGCCATTTGATGTGTATCTGTATGACTGAAATTAAATGTACCATGCACCATACCTGGGATATATAGATTCCAACCACTCACGGTATCATAACTGTATATTGGGGTATCCAGAAGGTGTGCCAATGCCATGACTTCAACCTCCGATCCCCATGCCCTGTTTTGATTCATCCTGGTTGCTGCAATATACTGCTCAATTCCCAGCTCCCATTCTGCATCTGTATAAACTGAGCCAACAAGGTGCACTTCTCCAAGATTTTGAATCTGTCTCAGAAGAGGAGCAATCTGATGTGGCCATATCGCATCCCCAATTGTTCTCATGTGCTGTACGATAGCACCTCGTATAGCTAAGTGCTGCTCTTCCGATCCTGTAAGAATCAAAGAAAAGGATCGAAATAGGCAATTTCCATCGCCAACTATCCTCTTGAAATTGGTCGGACGTGTTAGTGGGACATTAGAACCACCAGGTGTGACTCCATTTGGTCCACAGTACTGCAATCCAAGTCTTTCACATTGTGCACGCTGCCACTCTTCATTGACAGGGTTATAGTGGAATTGGTGAGTATGAGTTTCAACGCTAGTGACAACAACATCATCAGTGAGACTCTTTTTTCTTTCGACCGGAAGAGGTGGTTCATTAGCGATAACATTTTTGCAGTCTCCATTACAGCAGGCATCATGTGCTTCCCCTGATGATGGAATTGGAATATGGGGCACATTTGTTGCTGTTTCTGCTTCTTCTGCCTCCTCGCTAATTCTGTGATCTGTGCACGACTCAGACTTGACTGACAGTGTTGTTTGTGAGCCTAAACTATTGCTGAGTTTCTCTAATCTGAGGTCTTCATTGAGTCTTTCCTTATGACGTCTGCTGCTGGCTAGATGTACTACACGTTGAAAAGCAAACGGAGGATTGAAAAGCAGATCTTTTACATGCCGCACACGTGAGCATGCCACAAAAGTCAGTCCAGCCGAGAATTCTTTTTTCCCCACATCAATGACAACTTTGTCTAATGTCATACCTTGGGACTTGTGAATTGTAACTGCCCAGGCCAATTTTAGGGGAAGCTGGAGTCTCGAGCATGGGTAGGTAGAGGACAACCATGTGCGGCGTAGTGGAACTATTGGAACAGTGCCATCTGCCAGAGTAGGACCAGTGTAGAAATCAAACTTTACTGTCACTGCTACTGGTAAACTTGGTGGTGATTGATCTGCACCATCGTAGCAAATTGACACAACTGTACCAAGTGCTCCATTAACCAGTCCAACTTGAACCCACAGATTAGCAGTCAGCATTACACGTGCCTTGCATGCTAAAAAAATAACTGGTTCCAATCCACCAGCATCACTTGCAGGAATTCTGCTAGCTCTAGGACCAGAATGGATGGCTTCAATTCTTGCTACTGGCTGAGAATTTGTTCGCAATTTTTCAACATTGTACTCAGCCACTGCTGCAGCAGTTGGAAAAAGATGTAGAGCTTCCTGAAATGTGCTGGCATTTCCTACTGCAGCTGGAGTCTGTTTCATCAGAACTTTCCAGTCATCCAAAGTAATTTCACCATTTCTGAGACGCATGAGTAACTCTTTAAAGTCTAGGCTTTCTTGCCTGAGTACTTGTTTCAAAACAATACCACAATCAAAGAGACGATAATTAGCACTGCCAAGGTCAGACAGTTCAGATTTTGTTGCTGTAGTGTACAGTGGCAAGTCCATCACTGGTGGTAGTTGACCCCAGTCTCCAGTCAGTAGACAGGAACATCCACCCAGTACCTCATGAGATCTAGATTTTTTTCATTAAAAAAACAACATGAAACACAGTTGAGTTACGAGTAACAATAAACAGATACCTTTGAGGGAATGCCTGGCGAAGTCTTCTGTCTACCTGACCAAATAGTTTTCGGCCAACCATTGACATTTCATCAATTATCAAGTACCTAACGCCACAAAGTGATCCTTGAAGAGCACTGAGACGCTGTCCCTCCAAGTCCTTAAAGTCTCCAGTGACAGGAATGCTGAGAAGCGAATGAAGCGTATAGCCATCTACATTGTAAGCTGCCACTCCAGTTGGAGCTGTCACACGAAGGCAATCGCCCAACAATTTCTTCAAGCACTTTATCAAATATGACTTTCCAGTTCCTGCTGTGCCAGAGATGATCATCCTTAGAGGTGACCCACACAGTTTGCCATGGTAGTGATTGAATACTATTTGGTAAGCTTCACTCTGCTTTCCTTTCAAATTTTGTGCTTCAGCCTCAGTTTCATATGCAGAGTAGACAAAATGCTGTTTGTGCTGTGCAATAAAGGAAGGCATTTCCTGCAAGTTGTCATACTTTTTTCCAGCAGCAGACCAGTCGACTTCACAAGTAGAAGCAACTTGCTCAAATTCTGTGTGATGATAACAGAGCTGCATCCAATCCAATACAGTGTTCTTGTTTTGATCATCATTGTCATCGTTATCACATGCCTGCAAAAAGAATACATATAAATGAATAAAAAATGAATTGTTTGAAAATATAAATAATAGTCACCTCTTCATCAACAGTCTGTTGATCTTCTGCCTGTGCCATTTCTAGCCTGTGAATATCATCAGCAAGAGATTTTGGCACATTACCAGACTGAAGAAAAGTAGCATAAGCAGCTGCATATGTGTCACATCCTCCAAGTAGCTCATCCAGTTGAACAAAAGGCTTGTGAAGCATGAGTTTCTGCTTTGAATATTGCTCATATTGTGGTCCTTGTGGATCTGGTGAGCAATAAGGACGTGGTATCACTATTACATCTTTGTTCCTTGGCACCAGTGCACTGCCAATTTTCTTGGGGATTCTGTACTTCTGAACAAATTTCAGCAGGGATACTTCTCTAAACTCTGGGACATCAGGACGAGCACAATAGTGGTCCAGTTGGGAGTCCACAGTCACAGATTTGTCTTCTTCAAATGTTTCGGTCACCTGTCGAGAACCATCAAGACTAAGAACAACGAAATCTCGAGAAGCTCTAAACAAGGGCAGCATCAAAAGAAGATGACATGTCTCCTGTGCAGAAAAATCTCTCTCTCCAATAGTGCTTGTTAATAGCTTTTGCACTACTTTGAGTGGTGTGGCATCCTCTTTGATGCTTTTCATGATTGTACTGTATACTTCTTGCAGACTTTTTGAACGAGGCTCAGATTTGGTAGCATATTTTGCCACATACTTGATGACTTTGTTTCTGGACACAATGTACTGCATATCAACATTGGCTCTCCAAGCTGACAATTGTACTGGGTTGTAGGCATTCAACAAATTGTCATTTCTGGAAGTCAGCACTACAGGTTCACCTTCTTGTGTGGTGATAGTAGTCACTTGCTGTAATGGTTTGGGGTAGCCGAACCTGCACTCCTGCTTGCCTCTCTTACGCTTCAAGCAATATGATGTTGAGCATCTTGTGTGCCGTTGGCAAGTAGCAACTAAATCAACCAGGTCCATTTCCAAGTTATTTATGCCTTGGTATTGTTGGTTGCACACATGCGGTTTAATCTTAGGTAAGGGAATAGAATTGATTATGTTGTTCCCATCAGCAGGAATTCCTGGGTTCATTGTACTAACCAGGCCATCAACATATGCAGTAATCCTCTCAGCAGCATCCAACAATTCAGCACTGTCATCAGATGACAATAGTTTCTCAATGTCTGGTGCATTGTGCAGCCAAGCTACACCATGTACATGAGGAGATCCCCTGTGCTGCCACTCGAATCTGAACCAGTAATCTGTGGCTCCAAGAACATCCACATAAAATGTTTTCATGAACTTGCTAATTCGTTCATAGAAGAACCAATCAGCAATGGCCGGGTTGTTATTGACTGCAGAGCTGCGGCTGGAACTTTCATCTGGATTTTCAGCAATCAAACGAGCCAGCTCAGGCCACTGATTGTCAGCGGCACTATGAGTGAAAAATACAGTGGGCATACCGAGACAGTCAATCATGGAAATGAGCCTACTTCGCTGCTTGAACCAAAATTGCTTAGTTCCACGTAAGCTGGTGGCATAATGTAGTACTCGCTTGCTGAGCTCTTTCCCTCCACTACTGATCATTTCCTTCAAGTCTTCCAAAGACAGACGTGCATCTTTTGGGTGTTGATTTATGTAAATCTTACCAGTTTGGAGGGCACGCCATCTCATTTCGGTGTTGAGAGCAAAATATCGAAAACGAGGATGTTTGGCAAACCTGCCATCTTCATAACGCATCAGATGCTTGAAGTAATTCCCCACCGTTACAGTACGCTGTCTTGGAGCCAAAAAATCACCATTACCAGTGGGAAACAATGTAGGGAAGGCACAGGAGATGTATCCTTCGGTGACAAACTCGTTTATTGGAGTGTCCCCTCGAGACGGCCATGGAATTATATTGTCTGGATGCGGTTTTTGTCGCTCATTTATGGACTTCTTGACAGTCTCTTCTTCTGTGCCCTTTTGCACAGTAATTGGAACAAAGGATCCCAATTCTTGATTACTTTCATCATTTTCCTCTTGTTGCTGGCTTTTGTCTTCAATTTTGATGGATGCATCTTCAATAGTGGTAATATTGGAAAGATTTCCATCAATAGGGAGCTGCTTAACTTCTTCCATATCAATTGTCACATCACGATAATACTTGTTGTGCTGTTTTAGCCACAGGAGAGCATGTAGGACAACTGAGCGTCTCACTCTAAAGTCCTTGTGAGTATTATCTGAGCCATGTTTCCTCACGATCAACACATCAAGATTTTTTGTGTTTCTTGGAAGGCTGGACGCAAAAGAAGTGACATCCTGTGGCAGGTTGATTACATGGCCTTTGTATCCATATTGACCATGGGGTAGTCGATAGATGGACATTAGTGGCATAACAGTCGAGATCAACATTTCCTCTGCTTGTGACAACCCCTTAATTTTGAATATAAATATAAACATATAAACATTATTTTATGGTACTCAGTAATATATCAATAGATCAATATAATATATATATTTAATAATTATGCTTCACAGCTTATTAGAATGCTTTTATTGCTTTAATGTAATTTAAATTTACTCAGATACAGTTACATGGATGGAATAACTATAAAATGTGTATAATGTGAGGATGCATTTATATTATGCAATGTTTATTATTAAAGTGATTTCAACGGGTTAGTTCTGTAATACAATAGAAAATTCAAATTTATGTCACAAACCTGTAATTCATTGGGCACTGCTCCAGGATTCATATTGTTTTCAGAGGAATAAAGTTTTGGGTTTGCTTTGTCTCGATAACATCGTATACATGTAGTTGACAGTGATGCCATTTTAGTGCCAGGAAATTTTTCTGAGCATACAATACATATTGTTGACTCGATGGAAGACATTTCGTGATGAAATTTGTCCATCTTCTCTTTCACAACTTTATCTTTAAGAATGGTTTGATGAATTAGAGGAGCAGTTTCATTATTATGTAAATGTTCAGTATTGACAACTTTTAATACTGCATCTTGAGCAAATTGTCGTTTATAGACACTCATGTTTTGAAGTCTAGCAGATTTTTGTTCTGGAGTTACATTGGCCAAAGCATTTTCTTTATAAGCCCATTGACACTTCAATCGAACAGCTCGTTCATCTGATGTTTCTTTTCTTTTTGGAATCTCGTACCCAGGTAGCAATAACGCGGGTGCTCAGTTTACCTGGTTTTTATGCAACTCAGAAAAATCGCTGCGCAAATGTACGTGCAAGAGTAAAAGGCGGAAGAAATGTTCTAGGCGCGACTACCACCGGTTTTGTGTAGATTGCGCATGATCAGTAGCTACTTAGCGGTTAGATTTGTCACCTGCTATCAGTCATGGAACCAGAACGATGGCAGAACAAGTGAGTATATTTATTTAGGAGAAGAATAGTATCAGTTGTGATATAATTGTGTTAGAATGGACAAAAGGAAGAGAAGACTGAGCCGCCAGTGGCTCAGGAAATAAAAAAAAAGTTTTAAACAATAAAGTGAGTAGATATATAGTATTAAAATTCTCATAATTTACTTCATTTTAATACAGAAAAAAAGAAGAAGAAGAAAAAGAAATAGGTAAGTCATTATGGTTTAACCTGTAGCTGTTATGATACGATGCACTTTTTTTTTGTAGACAGCAATACCACCACCAGAAGTCGAAATACATTATAGTATTTAAATAACTTATCTTAACCACTTAGCTATAAATATATATTTAAGTTTGGGACGGGGTCGAACGCTGAGCGAACACAAAAATACGGAGGGTCAAAGTACAAAATGACATACATACGTCCAAACATATATCTAAATAAATAAACAAACATCCCCGATTTTCGATTGTGTTACCCCTATACGCTCGCTCGCCAATAACTCTCCAGCAAGTCATTCTGCACCCATACATGCGCTTTTACCGAATGAAGTAAGTATTTGAATAGCCTTACAGGGGTACTGTGGCTTGCGTATAAACGTTTGTGTTATAATCAACGCAGAGCAAAATACTCGCCTATACTTAACGGTCAATACTTATGTAGTTCCCAGCATGTGCAGCAACTTCCCAGGTCCTTGAGTTGCATGGGTTCTAAACGAAAGAGCAAATGTGCCCGGATACTTTATTATTATTTTTACTAATAGCTACGTAGCTAGCTAGTGTTTTCCAGCTTCCTTTCAGCTAAGTTTATAATTTAGCACACAAAGAACTTTAGCATCACAATGGTTTTGGCTTTAGTGCTTCTGGTGTTGTGTCACATAGCTAAGTTCTAATATTCAATAGTGATATCATTTAAGCTGGTTTTTAGCACAACTACAGTAGCTACTAAGAAGTTATTATTTAAAGGTATGGCATGAAGGCAAATAAGAAAAAAAAAAGATACATAATTTCCCCAATTATTATGATTGGTAGCTATCATAATGTGCAAGCTATAATTCTTGTACTGGTCTGAACCTGCCCCCATCTCATTGGGTGTGGCACTCTATTACATAGATGGTCTCAATCTCACACAAATCCCTCTGGTGATAATGCCATCCTTGCAGGGAGGATTCACACTTACATCTAGCTGAGGCTCACTCCAGTGCAGTGTGTGAGTAACTTCAGAATGGAGCTGAAACATTTCTTCATCCTTCGATAAATGGTAGAGGAAATTTTCATGGGTAAGTTTTAAATTCTTGCTTTTTAATTCTTGTACAAATAGCTAAATTTGTTTAGTGATGTAGTTCTTTTATGATCAAAATTAGGTTTTCGTCACATTCATTCTAGAGGCTGATGAATGCTAGTGTTCTGAAGGAAAATATACATATCTTGCTTTTACCACCCTTTTTAACTTCCAAGAGCACCAAATCTTTGTCTTGTTTTATCTTTCTGAAGCAATCACATGAGTGCAATAGGAGAATCGTAAAAATAGCTCAACACTGTGTTATTGATTATATGAAATTGTTTTGTAGTGGAGCTCGACGTCCGATGGCATATGTTCCTTGTGGACACTCATAGATGTCTCCTACATGATCACAATCAGCACCAAACACAACAAACAACATATTTTATCGTTGAACTAATATAATATTGGTATAAAATACATCAAACAATATTATTTCTATTTTATTTTATTTTTTTAATTGATGGGGAAAATATTTTTTTTTTTTTAAAGCATTAGTATAAGAGGGCCTAAATATTATTCAATTTTCTCAATCAAAAAATGAGGGGAATCCCAAACTCTTGGTCTATTTAGTGATATATGGTTGCTGTGGGGTTTTCCCAGCCAGCATCGAGTTAAAAAAATAAAACGGTAATGCTCTATTCCGCGGTGGAAGATTAGATTTTTCCGCGCGCGTCCAAACAATTTAAGAACGAAAGGGTTAATAACCTTGAGAGGGAGGAATGTAATATATTACAACTCTACGAATACGAAAATACTTACCAGTACATTTTTTATAATAAACCGTATTTTCTTTGATGTTTAACAATTTTATTGTATGTATGTAGGTTCGTCATTGTGTAAACGTTTAAAGCATGCAAAAGACGTCAAATGCAAATCACAGCAAGAATTGTCGAAACTGGTGGCTTCAAATGGTATGTGTTCTAAAGCAATTTGCTGTAATTATTTCATGTGTTTGGTGTTTGGAATGAACCAATAGACACTCTGACTGAGGCTACAGTGAAACAGCTGGCTGAAAAGCAACATGACATGTTGTCATCGCGATCTCCAAGTAAGTTGACATAAATTTCCAAGTCATTATGTGGTTTGTAATTTTTGGGGTTTTTCCAAGGCCAAGCCATACAATAATTGGGAACGTGTGATTTAAGCTAATTGTGATGTGTGGATAAATCTAAATAGTGCACATCAAGTTGGTAGAATTTATGCCCCCAGAACATTTGTCGATCTTGACCATACAAGTTCAAAAAAAATTTAAATTCAAGATAAACCATCCTCAATTTCACCCCCCCCCCCGCCCAAAAAAAAACAACCAATTTATCCCCTCCCCCCTTCCCAATTAATTACACATATAAAACAATCAAAAGCATGCCCTGCAACCACTCTTGTTTTTTTATTCTTTGTCACTGGTAGACTATGAGAGCCAGAGATTCATACAGGACTTGTCTCTCAAGTGGTGTTGTTGTTGTTCTGACTATAACCCGCAGTTTGAGTAAATATGTTACTATATAGTCTCGCCTGTGTGCTATTAGGATGGTGTGAACATTAAAAAATAGTTTACTTTGTTCATTTTAACGTCGGATAATCTTATGTTGGTATTAATTATAGGCTATGGACAACGTCATAAAACGTTTCAAGACATACTGCTTGTGGCCCTGGAACGAAGATACTTGCTGTCAACCAAATCTCGATATGCAGGTAGCAAATATTATTATGATTATTGTTGTGGTTTTCTTTAACTTGTATTTTATTAAATATTACATAGACGGCCAGTCTATAGCTTCACGTTTGGCAAAGAAGATCACTTCAGCCACGACTACTCTGAAACGTGCCATTTCTCGGTACAACAACATGCGTCTGGATACACTGGAGGGAAATGCTTATTCTTTGCCTCGCCGCCTTCAATTCGATAGTGTGAAGAACTTGGAGGAATTATCTTCTTTAGAACTTTTGTCCCTTGTGTCCAAACCTGCTTCCGATGTACCCATAACTTTGTGGGTAAGAGTTGTCAGGGAAACCAACTTGATTAACCGAGCAACTGAAGAGGAAAATATTATCTCGAAGGAGTTTGTGTCTGTCGAGAAGAGCATGAAGGAAGAACATTCAACGCTCCAGAAGCATCTTTCTTCAATGTCGTCAGAATCACACTCTACATGTTTTCAAAAAGGCTGTATCCATTATTTGAAGCGGAAACTACTTCGATGTGAAGCCTCTCTCCTCAGTTTTTCGAAAACTGTCAGCATGTACCACACTATCAACTTACCGCACCTTCAACTGGTTCATAGTGACTATCAGTCATGTGATTATATTTCACAGTCAGATTTTATGCCTAATGTACTTGTGTCAGACTCAGACAATTCAGATTCCGACTCTGATGAAGAAAATTTATCATAATTTTGTGAATTGTGATTTATTCATTGTTTAATGCAACACTATTTTGTATAAACTGTTTTGGTGCTGTGGGTTTCACAGTATTAGTTATGAGCAAGTCGATAGATGCAAATGAGATGAAAACATTATTCAGTCCTAGGCATTCTGGCATGAAAAACGCTGCAATGTTTTATTACAGTTGCATACATTAACATTTACATTTTTGTTTTTAGTTATACCTTTTCAACAAAAATGGCTTCAATTGTAATTTTAGTTTTGGTTATATGTAATAATACAGAATTTAGTCACTATTTTCTGACTTTTTATGTGTGTTTAGGTTATAAGTAGGTCAACCTGCTGGGATCTGCAAAAGTTGGCTAAGCTTCTTCATTCACAGTGTTTAATACTTTTAGTTAACCAAAACAACATTATGAATACACATGATCACAAATAAAAAAATAAAATTAGAGGAAAATAAAATTAGGGAGAGAGTTAAGAGGGAGAAATTTTAGGGCTTCAATATCTACATGAAACTCTGTCACCTGTTTGTTGGATATGTATGTATGCATGTATGTATGTGAGTATGTATGTATGTATGTGTGTGTGTATGTGTGTATGTATGTGTGTGTATGTGACTGTCAAAAAAAAAAAACCCGGGCACAACGCGGCACACGTAAACGTCAAGAAAATATTGATCAAATTAATTAAATAAGCCTACGAAAGGGAACAGTTAGGTCAAATATATCAGAAACATTTTAAATTACGGCAATAAAACTTGGAGAGCTCAATATCTGGATGCCCCATAGGTGAAAAAAATTGATTGGGGCTGCATTATGCCTGGTTTTTCGGTAGACAGTCACATACATGTGTGTGTGTATGTATGCATGTATGCGTGTATGTATGTATGTAAGTACGTATGTATGCATGTATGTATGTGTGTGTGTATGTATGTATTCATGTATGTATGTAAGTATGTATGTATGTGTGTGTGTGTGTGTGTATGTGACTGTCTACAGGAAAACCGGGCAAAACGCGGCACACGTAAACGTCAAGAAAATATTGATCAAATTCTTAAAAATGAATCAAATAAGCCTACGAAAGGGAACAGTTAGGTCAAATATATTGGAAACATTTTAAATTACGGCAATAAAACTTGGAGAGCTCAATATCTGGATGTGTGTGTGTATGTGTGTGTGTATGTATGCATGCATGTATGTGTATGTATGTATGTATATATGTATGTATGTATGTATGTATATATGTATGTATGTATATGTCTTGGTCACTTTTGGGAACTACGCTAATTTTTCTGGTGGTAAATCTGAACTTGTAAATACACTTCCCTTATTTTTTCATAGACTCTTAAAAAGACAACCTAAACACACAAACTTTAAAAAAATGGTAGTTACTGTCACAAACACCGTTGATTAATTAATATTAGGCAATATACCACACACACAGATTACACACACCATATATTTTTGATTGAGTCAGATGTTGAGTGTCTTGCTCACATCACTTTCTTCTCAATTATTTGCTCATAAAATGAGGAGGCCCAACAGCATGGCTAATGATGTGTCGTCTTATAGTTGGCGAGTGAGCAGAGCGAGCGAGACACTCTCAGGGGTAACACAATTGAAAATCGGAGATGTTAGTTTGTTTATATATATGTGGACGTACATATGTCATTTTGTACTTTGACCCTTGTATATTTTTGTGTTCGCTCCGTGTTCGACCCCGTCCCAAACTTCACTAAACAGAATCCTCCGGTTTAGCGATCATTACCCGTATCACCTTAGAAATTGAATTGTTTACTGCTTCGAATTGTTTTGCAGGTGCAATTAAAACTCAAAAACTTATGGGAGCTCCATTTCTATTAGAGTTAGTGGCGGTGGCAAGTTAATACGCTATTTGTCACAGTTATAAGCCCTACGCAACAGAATTTACTGAAAATTTATTGTCCACTAGACGAACCACGAATGTAAGTCTTGCGTAGGTATGTTCAGTTGTGTGAAAGTATTGTGCGTTACAACTACTATTTAGAATATCACAAAGAAAATTGTGAATAACTTGACTTGATTATGTTGCTTCTTTTTCAATTCAAACAGTTGCGGGGAGAGGTTACTATGGCATTGAATCCCCTTTACCGCATATATGTAATTTAAAAACTCGACTTTATTTTAGTAGCTTGAGTGTTAGTAGTTACAATCAATCATTTAACAATAGTGCAGTTTAAAAGCTCGCTTGCCATTTGTGCTCAAGCCTGTCATGAACACATCACGATGCACTGTAAACTTTGAGGCCAGTTTCTTTAAACGTATCATGAGATTTTGCTTCTTTCGATTGGCTAACCAAAACAATAATAATAATAGTAATAAAAAGTAATAATAATAATAATAATAATAATAATAAATAATAATAAATAATAATAATAAAAATAATAACAGTTGCAAAATGAGTATAAAAGTCTATGTTGTAGCTAAGATTAAAACCTTGGTTCCAAGCTTCAGAGCTGCTAGTGCTCTAACTACTATGATTAAGGGGCAGCACTATCTGACCCGTAAGGGTCAATAACGCTACAATTAATTAATTAGGTATAGTTAATAGAAGGCCACGCATAGTCTCTAATAGCCAGACCCTTTACCTACAAACTGCTACGCAGGAAAAGGGTCTGGTAATTCATCTATATACTCAGCATTAATTAAATCTAATGATCTTGGGAATGATGTGTGTAATTAAATGGGTAGGCCATCAATGGCGTCTTGTTTCCTATACTATGCGTCAGATATTGTTTAGCACTTAGATGATTAGGTACAAAATGAATGTAGGCTGTGTACTAGACCCTTCCCCGTGTAGCAGTTAGGTAAATGGTCTGGCTAGCGCACTAAGCCACCTGCAACATTATTTTATAAAACACAAAGCCAAAATAACGATTAGAAATATTTTATTACTATTATTGTTGTTAATTATTATTATCATCATTATTATTATTATTATTAGCTAAATTAGCTGATGTAACTCAGTTTATGGTATGAACTCACATCAATTGTCTTGATTGCCAATCCTGTTTGCTGAGAAGCTTCTTGGCGCATAGCCAGGGTAGAAGTGTTGGAGTTATGCATACCTTCATCAAATTTTCTTTGCAAAAGCAGTTTCTGCTCACAACTTATCGTCGATCTAAAAGCCATAGTAGTGCAGCACAGGTACCGGTCCGCAATTTTTAAATGTCAATCTTTACGGTAATTCGCTTTATTGGAACTTAGTCAGTGGTCAACGCTGACGGAATTGTAGTAAAACCGTTGACTATAGCGTTACATATAAGTAAGTTGACCCACGCGAACCTGGTGAAGGAAACACCCGGTTCGCGCAAGTCAACCTGCTTATAAGTAACGTTATGGCACAGAAGCATATTTCAACATCATAATGCAACCTTCAAGCATCTGAACACCCTAATTATATGATTCAGTTATTAATAAATTCAATTTATTTATATTTTTGTTATACAATTAAATGGACTTCTTTTATCACTTCACTTACCTAAATGATAACGCTTTGTTTTAGACAACACATTTTCTCTGAGAATGAGAGTTCAGATAAGTGAGGATGCATTATTATTTTAGGAAAATGCATTTCCAATTTCTTTCTATCCCACATCAGTTGGTAAAGGGTCAGCCTCATGAGAGAGAACTATTCCTAATATATTAGAGGGTCACCTATAACTACTGTGATTCTAAGTTAATTTTTAAATTACTAGCAATATGTATATATTGCTGGTTAGTGGCTCTATGAAGTGCTTACATCAATTGTCCAGATTTTCAATCCTGTTTGCACAGAAGCCTCTTTGCGCATAGCCATCGTAGATTTATTGCACCCTTGCATACCACCATCAAATTTCCTCTGAAGAATCTCCTTCTGCTCCAGAGTTATCGAGGACCTCAAAGCCATAGTAGTGCAACGCGCGAAAAGACAGTGCAAGGTTCGTATTTTTTTTTATATTCCGCATAATTTCGCTTAATTAGAACACAGTCAATGGTCAACGTTGCTAATAGTGCAGCATTTCAATTGACCATAACGTTACTTATAAGCAGGTTGACTAGCGCGAACCGGGTGTACTCTCAGCCACACACTCGACTCCACCCATCAACTCTTGCTCAGGGCCTTACACACCCTGAACAATACGGCATTTGTTATTGAACAGGTAGACAAATAATCTTACCAACAACCTATCAGATGGTCCTGTACCCTCTGCGACAACAGAACACTCATCTATCCTAAAGCTAATCGCGATATAAAGCTAGAAACGCAGCAATCTGAGAAAAAGCCGCTCATCATACGTTTACAAAATTCTTAATGAAGACAGTCCACGTGATCAATTGAGCCGTTCGCGTGACTAAAAGTGGGCGCGTTTTGAGCGGGAAACCTGTGGTTTTTTCTATTCCCATAGACTTTTGTATTGAGTTTTGGAATAGCATTTTCTCTCCGGTTTTGGAGTATACTGAGGAAATATTTTTAACCGCTTCGGCGCGAGCTTTCCAATGATGCAAACCCCGGATGCGTAGCTGCTTCCGTTCTAAAGTTATTCAAGTTTTTCTTGCGGCCAACACTCAACTTGGACATACTATAGTATTACTACTGTGTGCACGCACTAGTATTACCACTGTGTGCACACACCGACTAGTAATACCACTGTGTACACGCACTGGTATTACCACTGTGTGCATGCCACTAGTATTATCACTGTGTGCACTGTGTGCACACACGGACTAGTATTACCTCTGTGTGCATGCCACTAGTATTATCACTGTGTGCACACACTAGTATTACCACTGTGTACACACATGGACTAGTAATACCGCTGTGTGCATGCCACTAGTATTACCACTATGTACACACACGCACTAGAATTACCACTGCGCACACACATACTAGTAATATCACTGTGTACACGCACTAGTATTACCACTGTGTGCACGCACATACTAGTAATACCACTGTGTACACGCACTAGTATTACCACTGTGTGCACACACATACTAGTAATACCACTGTGTACACGCACTAGTATTACCACTGTGTGCACGCACATACTAGTAATACCACTGTACACGCACTAGTATTACCACTGTGCACACACGGACTAGTAATACCACTGTGTACACGCACTAGTATTACCACTGTGCGTATACACGGACTAGTAATACCACTGTGTACATACGCACTAGTATTACCACTGTGCACACACGGACTAGTAATACCACTGTGTACACGCACTAGTATTACCACTGTGTGCGCGCACATACTAGTAATACCACTGTGTACACGCACTAATATTACCACTGTGTGCACACACATACTAGTATTACCACTGTGTGCACGCACATACTAGTAATACCACTGTGTACACGCACTAGTATTACCACTGTGTGCACGCACATACTAGTAATACCACTGTGTACACGCACTAGTATTACCACTGTGTGCACGCACATACTAGTAATACCACTGTACACGCACTAGTATTACCACTGTGCACACACGGACTAGTAATACCACTGTGTACACGCACTAGTAATACCACTGTGCACACACAGACTAGTAATACCACTGTGTACACGCACTAGTATTACCACTGTGTGCACGCACATACTAGTAATACCACTGTGTACACGCACTAATATTACCACTGTGTGCACACACATACTACACGTAGATACCACTGTGTGCACACGCACTAGATACCACTGGGTGCACACACATACTAGTAATACCACGTGTACACGCTAACGTATTACCACTGTGCACACACGGGACTGTAATACACTGTGTACACCACATAGTTTACCACTGTAGTGCACGGCCACTAGGTATTGCCACTGTGTGTAACCAGCATACTAGTAATACACTGATATACACACTAATATTACCACTGTGTGCACACACGGAAATAGTAATTACCACTGTGTACCGCACTAGGATTACCACTGTGCACCCACAGACTGAATATCACTGGTACCACACACTAGATTACCACTGTGTGCACGCATAGTAATACCACTGTGTACACAAACGCACTAGAAGTACCACTGTGAGAACACACATACTGGTATTACCGTGTGCCACAGGTTGTGTTACTAGTACTAGTGTTTGTTCGTACTAGTGTTTGTTCGTACTAAGTGTTTGTTCGTACTAGTGTTTGTTTGTTCTAGTGTTTGTTTGTACTAGTGTTTGTTTGTACTAGTGTTTGTTTGTACTAGTGTTTGTTCGTACTAGTGTTTGTTCGTACTAGTGTTTGTTTGTACTAGTGTTTGTTCGTACTAGTGTTTGTTCGTACTAGTGTTTTTTCGTACTAGTGTTTGTTCGTACTAGTGTTTGTTCGTACTAGTGTTTGTTCGTACTAGTGTTTGTTCGTACTAGTGTTTGTTCGTACTAGTGTTTGTTCGTACTAGTGTTTGTTCGTACTAGTGTTTGTTCGTAGTAGTGTTTGTTCGTACTAGTGTTTGTTCGTACTAGTGTTTGTTCGTACTAGTGTTTGTTCGTTCTAGTGTTTGTTCATTCTAGTGTTTGTTCGTTCTAGTGTTTGTTCGTACTAGTGTTAGTTCGTAATAGCTTTCTACATTTTTTCTCCGTTTCTTCTCTTTTGTATTTTTCTAGGCAATGAATGCCCGGGATCAGCCTGTTATTGGGGTTCTTGCTGCTATACAAGGATATTCTAGCTTGAATCTTGATATTGTTGGCATAGTAGCTACAGGTAAGTTGCAATTGTATGTATCATGACGTAATTATAATTAGTTAATAAGAACTTTAATAAAAAATTAGTTGGCTCTACTTTTTCGGCTCCTTTTGGGTGGGGGTGAGGATGGTGGAGAGGGAGAAGGAGATGTGGATGGTAGAAGTGTGAAGTTATGGTTGTGAGGTGTCTGAATATGAGGTGGAGGACAGACAATGTCTTTACATGCATCCGGGACAAAGTCCCGGATTTTATCATGCAGGAACTTCTGCTCTCCTGTGGCAGTCCTCGTGGCTCAATCACTTCGGGTAGCTGTTCGGGACGGGGCTTCCAGTCTTGGTGGTTCTTCGTGAGGAGGGTGAGCGTCTTCTCCTCAGCATCACATCGCATCTTCACAACCACTTTACCTGGTGTACCTGAGGAGAAAATCAGGTGGTGGAATGATGTAATGCCATCAAAGGCTCCCCTCTTGAAGTATGGCTGGAAGTGTTCTGGTGTTGAGGGGTCTGGATCTGGTGTTGAGGGATCTGAAGCCTCGACGTCAGAGTCTGAGGGATCCAGGGGGTCATATAAGCTGAATTCATTCTCAAAAAGAGGAGGAATAGACTCTGACTCAGAAACATCACTAGAACCTTTAAAAATGTATTATTTTTTATATTTTTTATTTTAAAATTAGTAAAAATGTAAGCCCTAGGCTGTTGCATGAAGATACCTTCTTTCGCCTTCCTTTTTGATACCTACGCCGCCTTCCATCTTAGAAATAACCGGCACGTTCTACAGAATGTGACGACACTTTACCTACGGTAAAGAGACGATGCTTTACCAAACCATACTAAGCTCATGAATATTCATGAATACCAAGATGTGATAGCTTATCCAGGGTGAGACCCAGACAGGTAGACGAATAGCTCAGATAGTTCAGAAAAAAGAGAGTAGGAGAGGGTAACTTATGTAACCTCAATGGTAGAGAATGATAACTGAGTAAGATAACTTGTGCTACTGGCAGTAGCACAAGTTATCTTACTCAGTTATCATTCTCTACCATTGGTTAGTAACTGCATTCTTACTTTTGCGTGGCGGGGTACTTGCTAGTAGGTCTAGGCTGCTTATCATTATAAACCAATATCACACGGCTATTGTAGCTATTTGTGAATATTTTAATAAGAATTCAGAATGTTTATTTGTTTTGTAAAGTACGGGATATAAATTGAATAGTTTGAAGGACTAATAAATTTTGATCTGTCTAATTAATAATGATGATGATGATGATGATGATGATAATAATAATAATAATAAATAACAATAATTAAAGAGGAAACTAGCAGAAAAAAGAGTTATGACCTGTGGCTGCCCATCTTGAGATCCCATTCCCCACAGCACTGACCCAGAAGTCACTAAAGCAGGAAGTCTGTGTGTTACCCTCATTGTCTCTGCTCTGATGCAATGACCACCTAGTATTTGTGACACTTCCTTACCACCTCTGCTGCCTCAACAACTTCCCTTGATGCTTGAGTGGCAAAGAGCTATATGAAGGTGCAAAAGTGTAAGTGGAGGTGGCATCCCATACCAGCAAGCAGCCATGTTTCCAGGTGCTAAAGTAACTCCATCAGGTTTTTTTTTTTAAGTGAGTACCAAATCATTCCCATAATGTTACACGTTAATTGATTCTTTGATGTCAGTCGTGTAGGAAGATGTTTCGGTAAAGGTAGCTCCATAAGCATGCTTTTTGTGGTTAAAAATGACTTGTGTGATAAGACACCACATGAAATATTATGGGGAAGCTCCAGCCCTCCTCCCCTCCTCCACCCCTCCCCCCCCCCGCCCCCTTCCTACACCACTGGATGTGGCTGCCCTAGACTAGAAGGCATTAGGGTAGAGATTTTCCTCATAAAATTAGCTATCTAGTTGTAGCAAATATCAAAATAATTATTCCGGGGAGAAGTGCCATTTATTCTAAAGTAGCTAATCCTTAACTTTATTTCTGTAATTAATATATTGCATGGAATTTTGTTTACAACTACCAACAACCTTTCCATAACTCATCTAAGGCAATTATTAGTAATTATTAAGATAATTAGAGAAATTTTTAGAGAAGGACTGTAGCTAATGAGCTGGTCAATTGCTTATAACATTGCCACTACAATATCAAGAAAGTTTACAATTATTCTGTAATATGGTCATCATTAATGTCATAGCCCCACTTCATGACTGACTTTAAACATTAAGACCTGATGGAGCCAATACATTACAACTCAAAAATTGCTAATTGGGTATACTTATTGTTACTAGTTCATTACATGTAATAATATGCAATGCTGTTTACAACATGACATCTAGCAATTAGAAGCATAGCTAAACGCTTCAAATTGTGTGACTACGAACTAATTGTTCTATGAGAACTTCGTTGCAAATGCACTGCTTTAAATTAAATTGGTTTGAGTTGTAATTATGAACTACTTTCACTGACTGATTTAATTTGTCACTGAGTGGTAGACATGTATCAAAATGATAATAGAAAGTTTTACTCAAGTACTTTGCAAGCCTCACACTTTTATTTCTTCTATGAAGTATCAGGTCACCATCTCAATGTATTATATTTAATACATGTATACACTCTGATCTTGCTCTGAACCTTGAAACCACCCACAGAAAATGAACCGTGATAGCGGGCCTAGTGTATCCTAGGCTGGCAACGTCTAGCTCTCACAGAAATGTCTATGTCTCGTACGATCACCCTGCCTTCTGAACTGTATTTCACAGGTACAGAAACAATGAAGTTGGTTGCTGACTATTTGCAGCACAAGATCTCCTTTTCCTGCAAGATGCTAGTCTGGCTATGCCTTCCTTACATCTCTTCCTCCATTCCTTCCTGTCCTGATAGCTGGTACCACTCGTCCTTCATCTTCAATTTCTTGAGGTCACTCCACACTAGTTCTCTCCATCTCTTCTTGGGTCCATGACATGCCCTCTTTTTCCTCAACTCTGTACAAATAACACTTTCTTTGGCAATCTGTCAATCTCCCATCCTTCCTAAATGACCCAACCACTGCAACTTCCTGTCCATCAACCACTAAAGACCAACTCATATCAAGCCTCTCACTTAACATCCAGGAAGTTATCCTCTACTGCCACTGCTCAAAAGTATATACACACACATTCACATATACACATTAATACTAGAGTATATGCATATAACAAGAATGAGAAGTTTGCAGATGCAGGAAGCACAAGTAACTGTCTATTACCCATCTGGTGATCAAAATGCAATTTTACCCTAATAATTAGCATAATTATAGTTCAGCATTTTGTAGTGAAAGGAAGATAAACATCGTACAGCTGGTAGAATAAATACACAGGTAACATCATTTTAGAATTATTACGACCTTGTTAATAGCTACAATTTAAAGCTGAACAGTTGACTATGTAAATCATTTCATGCTATTTTTTCTACTAGGCACAGCTTGAGGTGAAATTGGCAGACTATTGCTGGAGACAGCAATGATATAATACATAGGTTGGCATTCAGCCATACTTCAGTTCAAAGTGTACGAGAAGTTTATGTTTTAATTATAGCACTGAATGCATAACTTGAATTGCAAGTAATATCGATCTGGATGCAACACTTATGTTTAGAAGGATATACGCAAGGCAACAGCTGTGATGCATTCCACCCAATATATTAATTACATTGCCAATTAGGAGGAGTTGAAATACACTTTCAACCAACCAAGACTGTATTTAACATGCTTTTCCATTCATTACAGGATTTGTAAGTATCTCTTCTTACTCTTTTGCAATGAAATCCATAAGAAAGAAAGCTTTGAAGCTGGTGGCCAAGATTGTCACCTCAAATGTGTTTTGTTATGGTCTCATAGTTCTCTTGTGGATATATCTCATCATTCCATTTATAATTTATGGCATAATGTATTCAAACCAGGTAAGCAGCAGTTTAAAAACCATTAATATCCAGCACAACCTGCTGGAAAATACAGTAACTAATAATTGTCTTGTTAATTATTTGTGTCACAATTTTTTTAAGTAAATAGCTAAAAAAAATTCTGTTTGTAATGATTTTAAGATTTTTCCAAGATAACAATAGCAATTTTTCTCTGTCTTAACTGCCCATAATGTTTAAATAAAACTTCTTAACTCAACGTTTCGACCACTTGCTGAAGTTGTGATCGATGAGGTTGAACTTTCTGTGTTGGACACAGTATAAACATCCTGGAGAGTGATTTGCACGCAGTCTAGCCAGCCAGCATCCAGAAAGGTAAGAAAACAGAGAAAAACTGCTAGTAGATGCTATAATTATTTCAGCCAAAAAAGACTGGATCATTAAACGGATATATTTAGATATTTTGTTTTATATCTGTTTTATATAGGATCTAACTCAGATGGATACTGACTCTTCTCTTCAGGCTGAATTAAATTACGAAGCCTGTAATGAAACTTTTGCTGAAATACGGAACAACAGTCAGTCCAGCATAGTCATTCCCCGTGAATTTAATCATGTGACAAAACAATTAACACCGAAGGATATCAATGAAAATTGTGGTGATGAATTCATGAGATATATATGCATACACTTATTAGGTGTTTGTCAACTTAATGTATCTCAATATAATTCAAATTATTGGGAGCAGTTAAGGAATGAATATTGTCAAGAAGAATGGAATGACTTCAATGTCTCCAGCTGTTCCAACAATTACTCCAATATCAATGGGATATTAAGAGGTATGGTTCAAAGCTGGACAGTGGAGGAGATGTCTATAATAACTCATATACTTAGACTTATTTGCGATGCAGACAATTTCTTTATGCATGTATTATATAAATTACGTGTGTGTAACATCTAAATAAATAAATATAATATTATATATATATATTTATTCCACCCTAGATATCTTCACAATGATACCTTTAGGTACATGACCCGTGAAATAACTCACATATCTCACGCTGTTATTTCACGCTGTACTGCGCAAGCTCATTACCCTTGTAATTATAGCAACCTGCCAAACTAGTCAATTTTCTTGGTTTTTACAGCTACCTTCCTTTTGGTGTAGCCTATACTACTCAACCTGTTAGATCAGCTGCTAAAATATCAGCTGAGGGTGTGGGTAGCCCATACTACCAACTTTACCCTGTAAGTTACCAGTCCTAGTACTAACAACAGTAGTAAAGGTATCTAGTATGGAATAAACCACTTATTACACTAGGCAGAGTGATATGGCTAGATATTTCACTCTCAGGCTTTATTTTCACTCGCCTATGGCTCGTGAAAATAAATTAGCCTGTTCGTGAATATTTTGCCATATCACACTCTGACTCATGTAATAAGTACTATATATATATATTTCACCGTAGATATCTTCACAATGATATTTTTAGGTCAGCCATGAAATAACTTACGATATTTCATACTTGTTATTTCATGCTAGCTGCTACAATAACAGTTGGGGGTTTGGGGAACCCCTACATAGCCAACGTTATACCTTGTGAGTAAAGGTCCTAGTACAAACTGCAGTAGTGAAGATATCTAGTGTAGAATAAACCACTTATTACACTCTTCAGAGCGATATGGCTAGATATTTGACTCTCAGACTTTATTTTCACTCGTCTCTGGCTCGTGAAAATAAGTTAGCCTGCTCATGAAATATTTCACCATATCACACTCTGACTCATGTAATAAGTACTATATAAATAAATAAATATACATATATATCATGAAGAAATTGTCAACAGTATCAATAAATAAAAGTGATATAAATTATAATAATTCCATATTAAAAGGCTATGAAAATTTATTTCAAGCATTTGGTCAATTGAATGTTTAAGATGTATTAATCGTAGTTGAATTTTTTTTTATTTATAGACCTCTCAATTGAGTCATCATCTGCTGATCTCAACTGTAGTGACTATTTCTACTATAATAACATGTCCTTCAAATGTCTTCCTGATTGTTACCTCTGGAAAAACTTGGAACTTTTTCCCGCCTTAGCTGCACGGAACAGGTTTATCATCTCTTCCCTATTCATTGGCCTCCTAGGTCTCACTGTGTTCGTTATAATAGCTGTTGTACGCTATCAAACTATGTGAGGAAAATTGATAGAAAAAGAATTGCCTTTGAAAATTATTTTACCTCATTATTACGTAGGTTGGTGTATCCATCTGTGAAAGTCGTTTACGTGGTGCTTGATTTTATCATATTGGGTAAATTAGTCTATTAAAGAGACACTGTGGAGTTATTAACTTCTGTTGTTATTTTTTTGTAGACTTGTTAGTTTTAGTCAATCTCTTTGGTCAAGAAAGTGTTTCGTGCATGTCACGGAATCTTCGTGAGCACCCTCCGAAAGTCCATCCCTATTGCGCATTTTCATGTAAGTTTGAGCTAAAGGATGTACAAAAGCATTGCTGTAGTTTACTATTGTTGTTGTTCTTTGTTTGTTTGTATTTCCTTCTTATTTTTTTACGATTATCATCTTTCTACTTTAGCTATGGCATTCGCGTACTTCATTCAGCAATCAGTGCAATGGATGGTCACATTCATTGCAAGTGTCTTCTGGGTAGTGCATTACCCATTTAACTACCAAAGGTTTAAAGATGCTGGGAGACTCAAATATGTCCATGCAGCTAGTGTGGTGTTAGGATTCTTGATCCCATCTATTCCTATATGGACATCAGCAATAGTGTTCTCTGAAAAAATACGTACAAATCCAGCTTATGAAAATGTATCAGTAATCAGTGGGGGATTTGGATATTCTAATTACTTGTATACGACACTGGGTTGTCAATTTGACAGTCCAAACACACTCATTTACTGTGCAAACCTCATAGGAGCTATTTATTCAGCCATTGGTATACCCCTGGCATTACTCACCATACGACAGTTAATAAAGGTAAGCAGTAAATAGAGATAATGTGAAGGCATGCACTATCCTTTAATAATACACTTGTCTTTCAATCACAACAATCGACGACTGGGTGTAAATTCATGAATAATTCATTATCTGAGCCAGGTCGGTTGAGCGTTGTCAGTAACGATGACTAGACGACAACAAGTATGTGTGTATTTTTATGAATACCTTGTGGAGAAACGTGAGAAAAAAGTGGACTTTTTTTACTAAACCAAGTGGTTAGAAGTTGATAAGAATAGATAAAAATTCCTCATGCTACTCCATTCCTAATTTGCAAAAGGTTGATGCATAAAGTGCCACGGTGTGGTGGGTATGTGCTAGTGTTAGCCAGGCATAAAACTAAACAGAACCACATGCATGGCACATCTCAAGGTTGTGTAAATTTCTTAAGCACTAAGCATTTATCCTTTACAGTTGTGGAACAACAGCAATGCTTATCACTGCATCACTTAAGTATAGGCAAAGCTAAAAAAATATAATAAAAAGACAATATCATTCTTCTTCATAAAACTATGATTTAGTCTAAAAAAACAGAATGAAAATAGTAAGTCTAGCTATGCTTGATGGATTCTTTTACAATGATTAGGAAAAAAAGAAACAGGCAGAGCTAGCCATTGCTCTTCATTTTTCTTGAAATTCTTCATGTGATGTGGTATTAAGTACTGCATAAATATATGGCACAAAAATCACAATGAAGGTGAAATTAAATCACACTTTTTGCCTCATGTCTTTAGGATTACACTGTATATTGTAATTGACAGAAAGCATATACATTTTAATTTTCAGTGTAGGTAAAATAGTTCACAGAAAAAATTTCTTTTGTCTATACAATTATCAAATTTTACTCCTCATTAAATAAAAATTAATAGACAAACTCACAAGCAGATACATATTATTGAACCTCTGGGCAGATAGACAAGAATCAAGTGGGAAGTTTGACAACTTTATGTAGCTAGTACACAAACAGACAAAAAGGTAGCACATAAATAAGACAGACTGGAGGGCAAATAGAAACAGTGCCAAATTAACCAATTTGATGAAGAGTATTTCCTCATTATCATAATAATTTAGCTTTTTGCCTATTATGATCAATAAAGGTATACTGTCAAGAATCTTGTAGTGACCATACTTGCAGTTTACTAATTATGTTTTTATTTATAACATAATTTGTAGAAAAATGGGGAAGACTCTATCACTCTGCGAACTGCTGAAAAGAAGTTATTAGTTGGTTTTCTTGCCATTCTTGTTGTGAGTTTAACCTCAACAGTTGATACCACATTGGCAGCTGGAAGAGGCCCGCAATTAAGGATTGCTTTAGACAACTATTTCACATGTGAAGAAAACGGTTATAATTCTGAGGATGTATGTACTCAACCTGATGTGCTCATAAATGAAAATGCACTGGCCGAAGCACTATTTGATGTTGCCTTTGGACTATTTCAATTAGCTGCTTTCTTGTATTTCGTCGATTTTCAACTATTGAAGAAGAAGAAGATGAAATCAATATATTCAAAGCTCCATGAATATTATTCTCAATCCACAAATGCATAACATAAAGCAAAGAACGTGCAAGATTGCCACTACATTTTTGTCCACTATTTTGTGCAATATTACAAGCTTACTTTGCCAAAACTATTTTTGTGTGTAACTAGTTGTCCAAAAACTATAAACTATATATGTATTTTCAATGTACTGAGGAAGTGATGATGTTTCTATTTGCTAAAGAGTGTATAACTAAGGTAGTATACAACCAATTTGTGTCAGATTCGTACATTTTCCAGTTCCAAAATAAATTTAGCTTTTAGGTGAAAAAAAAAAAAAGAGAGCGTCCAAAACGCGCGTGCGTGTGCGGGTAAGGTTGTGGGCGTGGTTACGTCGAATTACTTTATTGGTATTTTTTCTCTCCATGGCCATGGGTTCTTTAAGAATTCAAGTTGTTCTCTGTTTTGCTATGCTTAGCTTGGCCAAAAGCTACCACTACCACTCCAGTATTAGCCCGGTTATGCTTTCAAATAATTTGGAACCTTGTGCGCCTAGAGTTCCAGCTACTCTGGCTCCTGCTACGCTATTAATGAAGTTGAACTCAAGTTTGTCGGATTTAGACAAAGCAATCGGCTCGTGTCTAGAAAAAGATAATTCACCAGGGGGAGCAGTCATTAGTGTAGTTTATCAAGACACTATTTTATGGAGCAAAGGCTACGGAGTGAAGAACATGTCAGGTATGTATAATGTGTACTAGCTAGCTATTCACTACTAGTATACACTCACTGTGGTGTTGTAGCTATCAGTCAACTAGACTGTTCATGCTCATTTAAATGCTCTACTGAACTTTTTATTTTTAAGGATCTCAAGTAATGAATTCAATTTTTACAGCAGCTAAACAGAATCATAATGAAGTGACTATAAATTACCAAGGTTATTTTGACACAATATTCATGCAGATCTTTCATCGGGTTCTCCAGATGAAACTACTGGTTTCCGTATTGGTTCTATAACAAAGGTCTTAACAGCTCTACAGACTCTTATAGCACGCGACGGTGGGGCTATCAAGTCACTGGACGATGACATTACCACATACTATTCCCAATTTGTCGTCAAAAACCCGTACAGGACAAAGAGGGGCATCACTCTCAGGCAGCTTATGAGCCATATGTCTGGTCTTCCAAGAAACTTACCATGCCCTGGTATATTCGTGAATGGCTGCAACTTGACAACGGCTGATATTTTAGACAATATCGGCCTCTTACGACTGTTATTTCCTCCTGGCTCAGATGCAGCGTATTCTAATTTGGGATTCTCAGTCCTAGGTCAGGCAATGGCCTTCACTCAAGGAATGGCCTGGAATGATTCCATACAAAAATTAGTGTTTGAACCTCTCGATATGAAGAACTCTGGCAACAGCTATGGGCCAGGTACTCAAGGAATGGCCTGGAATGATTCCATACAAAAATTAGTGTTTGAACCTCTCAATATGAAGAACTCTGGCAACAGCTATGGGCCAGGTGACTTGTCAAAGATGGCTGTCGGATATTATCCAGATGGAAGAAAGGCAGAGTGGCTGGATGTTGGATGGAGTAGTCCAGCTGGTCAAAGCTATTCTAGTACTGCAGATTTGGCTAAGCTAATGTCCTTAGTGTTCAGTATGAATAAAAGCATGGGACAGGAAATATCACAGGTACACCACAGCAATAACAGCAATAATCTTGATAGCAATTGCAGTGATAATACTCATGATTTATTATTAGTAGTAGCAGTATGAGTAATAGCACGGGGTAATTGTGCTATTCGGGATTAATAGTAAGAGTAACGCGATTGAAATTACGTGAGGCGGAGCCGAGTGCTATTTCAATCGCTTTACGAGTGCTATTGATCCCTAATAGCACAGGTTACCCGCGCTATCACTAACTAATAGTAGGCCAGCTATTTTTTAATCATTTGTACCGTAGCTACACTGTATCGCTCACTTACAATCTCTGAATTTCAACATTAGCTTCCACTGAAACTTCGTTCTCAACTTATGGCTCCTCCTAATCTGTTGAACTAATCCATCTAATACGAAGAAAACTTGTGTGCTAAAGAGTAACATAAGTCTCCAACTAGAAACTGTAGGTTTCCAAGGCTAGCACTGCATACGTGCGCATTTACACGGACTATTATACTTAGCTACCGTGGTATTTCACCTCGTATCCAAGCTATTTCACTTAGTTACATGCTAGTTTACTTTCGTTGTATGATTTCAATTGAACATCATTTTCCCCCATACTTTTTAATAGGCGATTTACATGACATACTATTATTATTATTATTATTGTTATTATTATTATTATTATAAATTCAGGTCATAGATGGTGAAACTATTCGCGAGTGGCTCAGTCCAGCATGTATTTTTCCAGATGGAACTGGATTTAGTTATCCATGGGAGCTGAAATCTCTAGGAAACTACACACTTCACGGCAAAGATGGAGTTATGAATGGTTTCAACGCACAATTCACTATGGCAGTAAGAAAGATAGTGTTTTAACTAGATATAACTGCTGGCCCTTACAGAACATATCATTTTTATTATGGAAGAGGGTGCTCACATGTTAATGTGATTGATATTGAGACAGTTTCTTCACTGATAGCTACATTGGTCAGCTTAATATAATCCACATGTGGGGTGTACTGTAAACAATTCTTCCTTCTATTATTTCTAAAGTACTAACAATTTTAGCAAAACTTTTTTCGAGATACAATGATATTTGAACCACATGATAGAAAAACCTATGGATTTAGTTGCAATATCAAGGCTAAATAAGCAAAACTTGAGTGTTGTATGATTGGTGAGTGAGCGAAGCAAGCAGGACACTATCAGAGGTAACACCATCGAAAATGGGGATATTCGTTATATGTTTGGACATATGTATATCATTTTGCACTTTGACCCTGGTGTTTTTGTGCCAGCTTTTATAGGCAACGCCCCCTAGAAGCTTGGCTGTTTGAAATTAGATGTAATAGTTATTGGCGAGCGAGCGTAGCGAGCGAGACACTTACAGGGGTAACACAATCGAAAATCGGGGATGTTTGTTTATTTATTTATTTATATATATGTTTGGACGTATATATGTCATTTTGTACTTTGACCCTCCGTATTTTTGTGTTCGCTCGGCGTTCGACCCCGTCCCAAACTTCACTAAACAGAATCCTCTGGTTTAGCGACCATTACCCATATAACCTTAGAAATTGAATTGTTTAAGGCTTTGAATTGTTTTGCGGGTGCAGTTAAAACTCAAAATCTTATGGGAGCTCCATTTCTATTCGAGTTAGTGGCGGTGGTAAGTTAATGCGCTATTTGTTATAGTTATAAGCCCTACTCAACAGCATTTACTTGACAATTCATTGTCCACTAGACCATAGATATACGTATATCTATGACTAGACGAATTACGAAGGTAAGTCTTGCGTAGGTATGTTCAGTTGTGTGAAAGTATTGTGCGTTACAACTACTATTAAGAATATCACAGAGAAAATTTTAAATAACGTGACTTGATTTTGTTGCTTCTTTTTCAATTCAAACAGTTGAGGGGAGTGGTTACTATGGCATTGAATCCCCTTTACCGTATATGCGTAATTTAACAACTCGACTTTATTTTAGTAGTTTGAATAACAATAGTGTAGTTTAAAGCTCGCTCGCCATTTGTGCTCAAGCACACCACTAGTATGTTTTACTTCAGTCCTTTTTTCTCATAGTTACTACTCTAATAAATCACGACTAATACTAAGTGCCATGTAAATAAAGTAGTACTGTAATATAAAAACTACTGGGGGCCGGCCCCAGCCACCCCCACCCACCTAAGTATGACCAAATACGGTCCTGCAGGAGGCTTAGCTCATACAAAGTTAAGGTGTTAAATTGGTGCAATGATGAAATGTTAGTGTAAGCATATCTGATCTTCTACTGGTTGGCCGGCCCACTTTAAGCCATTGCATCAGGGTGCGTGACCATTGCTTTCAGTTCTGTCTTGTTGGGGTGGGTGTGTCCCACACATGTTCCTGATGAATTCAACTGTAGATTTTATACATGACTTTACACTTACTACAAGTAATATATACTTTGCATGTAGGCGGAGAGTAAGATAGGTTTCATTCTCCTTCAAAGCTGTGATGGCTGCTCCTCTCATTCAAACATCATAAAACTTGCAGAGAACCTTCTTCTAGAAGTAATTAGTATATTAGCAGCAAGTATCCCGCCACCAAAACTACCACCAACCCCTCAGGAGTATATCGGCAATTTCAATGCTTCAAACAATCAAGTGAGTTGAAAATATCCAAAATGTTAAAAGTTGTTTTGCATATTTCTGAAAAATTTTAACTGGTAAAGATTGGATTTGCGTATATCAATAGTCTGCTATTAAATAGCACATCATATGTGACCGTCTATAGGAAAACCAGGCACAACGCGGCACCCTTCGAAAAATATTTTTTTGCACTTACGGAGTTGTCGGCGTCCAGATATTGAGCTCTCCAAGTTTTATCGTCGTAGCTTAAGTCGTTCCCGCTATAATAGACCTAACCGCTCCCTTCCGTCCGCTTGAAACAATACATTTTTAAGAAATCGATCGATCCTTTCTCGATATTAAGCACGCCGCGTTGTGCCCGGTTTTCCCGTAGACGGTCACATATAAAGGTCATGATCATTGAGTAGAAGTCGTGGGCATATTTACAGGGCCATAGGAACCGGTCAAGCCAGGGCCCTAGCCTGACCTTTTTACTGATCGCCGAGTTGGTAAGTATCATAAAGCCAGCCACCCGTTGTTGTTTTTTCTAAGCAGGAGTTATAGTAAGTAAACTAAACCTGTAGTTAGGAGATCCTTTCAGTTCAGCTAGCAGTATTCCAGTGGATTGGCCTTTTAATCAGGGAAAATCAAAAGTCTTGGTATGGAACTTTTTAATATTTTCAAGATGCTACTGGAAGATGAAGGTGAATTTCACACACACACACGAGATAAAAGGCTGGGGTTTTTTTTATAAAACCTTATTATAATTCTTGAGAATGTTACTCAGAAAGTTACAGATTACATCCAAGAACATGCATGAGGTTTCTAGCCTGGCATGATTAGCTCTAAGTGATCATGATGGAAGTGACAATAATAACTGACATGCCATAAATCTGATGTAGTGAAACAACACGAGTATTTTGGTGTTATTGTTTTAAGTAGCTATTTGATTTTATAATTTTCTAATTCCTGCTTTATAGTAAAATATTAACATCATAAAATCGTGGATACTTGAATGTACATATTTAATGGCCTGACCAATCACAATTATCTTCCTATGCCCTGATATATAATTGTAACTGTTATACAATGTATATACTTCAAACAAATATAGCTATAGCTTAATACCATAGTGAAGTCATTTTTTAATAAAAATAAAGTGTGGTATTATTTTGAAATACCATAGCAGTGGAAAACTGAAATAATGATCTTATTGGTCACAACAATCTCTTCGCGACCTGCCGCACTTTTATCCTCTAGGCAATACTGCAGTGAAATTCCTGAGCAACACTATTTAGCAACGGTAAGGGAGGTATGAATAATAGCAGAACCAGAATGAAAAAATTTCTATACGAGTGTGTGGTTTTCTTAACTGCAGAAGTAAACTGTTACTTTGGCTATGATAGCATGGAAAACTGGGTATTCGGATAAGTAGCACTCGTGCGATAAGAAATTTCACTCTGTTTTGCCTCATCAAATTTTTGTCACTCCACTCATGCTATTAATAACCCGAATACCATAGTTTTCCATATTATTATATCTCCATAAGTAGGACCTCTGAAGAAAAAAAAACACAATTTGGACCAGGTCACAAATAAGCGGTTCTTTACATGAAGAAGTGATATATAAAAAATATATTATCTATTGGACAAGCAGAATGTTCATTATAAAAAGAAATAATGTGCTCTATCAGAGGTTCTACTGTAGTATATATAAAAGATCATTATAGATATTTCAAGAAAATGTATTGATATTTTTCACCACTCTAGGGATGGATTAACATCACTATGTCTACAGTGTCAGATAAGCCAACACTATTCTTAATTGATGGAGCCTACAAAGTCTCACTGGAATGGGAATCAGGAGATGTCTTCCACACGTCTTCATGGGGAACTTCCCTTCCATGCTCGCTTCTCCATACCGGTCACATTGGTTCTATTGTTAGCTTCATGAGGGACGATACAGGTGTAGTTGTCAGTTTGACACTACCTGGCCTCAATTTTGGTGTGACATATGCTAGAACCAACTCATTCTAGCCATACACATTTTATTTTATGTTGATATTACCAGCAAAACATAATATACAAAAGAATATGTGACATAATAGGCATAAGAAGTCCGACTGTCTCCGCTTTTGCTGTATTAGCTACAATCAGATCAGCTAATTTTAAATAATAAATATCTGTGTTATAACCTGACATAGTGTATGGCATTTCATTGCCTAAATACTGTATAAACTAACTTTGCCTTCACTCACAAACTTGCAATTAAAAAGGAGAATCTCAGCAGTCATATAATTTTACTTTTTAGCAGATTCATCAAATGTAAGCGAAACACGACAAAACATTTTTAGTGCTTCACCAATACTGTAGGTTACATTCATTCCTGTCTTGTTTCTGGTGACATTAAGTCTAGAATAAACAAAAATGCAAAAGCATTTGTCTTAATTTAATCTTTACTTTAGAGAATATTTTAAAACTAATTACCATTATGCATAACTCTTTAGTAAACAAACTCATAGAGTTAAATGACTGTTCCTTTCAACTTGAAGTTTCTCAGAGAGGGAAAGGAGATAAAAACTGAATGGGAGAGGGGAAAGAGGATGTTACAGGTTTGCTGTTAGAATTGTTGTTGGTTTTTGTTGCTGCTTTTGTTGTTTGCTTGCTTGCTTCTTTCTAAAACTTCTTCAACCCAAAAAAAAATTTTATGAGAGGATTGTAGTCAATCTAGTGTTCCAAGGGCACCTTTAAAAGTTATGTATGTGTGCATGTGTTGAGCTATTTTCACGATTCTCCTATTGCACTCATGTGATAGCTTCATGCCATTCCTTTAAATTGCTTCTTAGTAGCTACTGTAGTTGTGCTAAAAACCAGCTTAAATGATATCACTATTGAATATTAGAACTGAGCTATGTGACACAACACCAGAAGCACTAAAGCCAAAACCATTGTGATGCTAAAGTACTTGTGTGCTAAATTATAAACTTAGCTGAAAGAAAGCTGGAAAACACAGCTGTGTAGCTATTTGTAAAAATAATAAAGTATTCGGGCACATTTGCTCTTTTGTTTAGAGCCCATGCAACCCAAGGACCTGGGAAGTTGCTGCAGCAGCTGAAGAGAGGAATCAGAAGTATAGTATAGCAGCCTTCCACCAAGTCATTGGTTCTCACCTATAGTCATTGAAATCATGGTGCTGTGGGCCCAAAGTCTATGGCTTTGCTGAAGGATGTGGGACACCGCATAGTGATAGAGACAGGAGACCCACGGGCTAGAGGCTATATTTTTTAGCATCTCTCAATGGTGCAGCAAGGGAAATGTGCCTCTATCCTGGGAACAATCACCACCAATCCTTTTCTCAATGATTTATTTTTTTATAATTATTATTTTTTTTTTTTGTTTATTTTTATATTAATTACTCACTCGTTCATTTGGTTGTTTGTGTACACATTCATGATTTTATTATTATTTATTTATTTAATTAATTTTCATTACTTTGTAATTGTATGATCGTTTGCCTTGCCAGCACTTTATTTTATTTTATATTTTTGCGTTGTTTGCTTATTTTCTTTTAATATTATATGTTAATAAATAAAAAAAGATAAATAAATACAGTGAGATGACTTATAATTATGTCTTTGCACTTAAGTGGAATTTAAATCCTCCAATTAAATGAAAATATATCTGTAGTTTAGTATTTGAACACAGTTGTAAATATATAGTGAGTGAAAATGCAGCATGAAAAACTCTTGGGTAGTGAAATTAGCTGCATAGGCATATGAAAAGATGAAAGCAAGATTTCACAAGTGGTACAGAAGTTTTTAGTTCAAATATCTCTGTCTAGCTATAAGTTTTCTTGTGCAGTAATATCCGACATAAATAACCTCATCTGTCCCAACAATGTTTAAACTAGTCACTGAAGTCTAAATACGTTGGATGAAGAATCCTGCAGCATATATTATATTTAATTAGTAATTGGTACGAACTACCATATTTATATGGAGCACTGAGCTGATGTATTACTGCTGTTTGAGAAAATTGCATTTTTGCATGGATTGTTAGCTAGCTAATAATCTAAATATAACAAGGTAGCTAATAGCTTAACGAGCAGTCCCTACACCACGTGTGTTATTTTCAAGTTATTTCTTAGAGCTTCTCATTGATAGGGGAGTCTGCAACAATTTCTGTACAGAAGACTTTTTTTTCTTTTTTTTTTATTCGTAACGTTGGAAATTCTTTATATTAGAGCTAGCCTGTTATCTAACCCAGAATGGTAGGTATTCTAATTTGATCCTAATTATCAGGATATCAGAGGTTGTTAATTTATATTTTAGCTGCTGCTTTGACCTATTGGATTGCTTTTCAGAGAAGGGTGTAGCTGCAAAAACTACAGGAACCATTTAAAAAACCTATGCTGGGACAAATTTTAAGCAAAGTCTGAAGGTCTTTTATAGCTGGTAATTCAGAGAACAACTGGATGGCCACACCAGGATGTCTGAAAGTAGTTTTTAATGTTGGGTTTTTTTATTAATAACTTGGTTTTTTTTATAAATAACGTCATAGTAACTTTAGCACATTTACCGGACTCGGTATAGCTATTACTGTATAGAAGAAAATGTTTTGATTCACAAAAAAAAATTATTTGTTTTCTCTCCATTTTACTTATGTTCAGAATAACATTTTAATTTTCTTTGTATATGTTAGGTTTGTTATTGTTGTCATGTCAACATTAAATTGTGTGTATTTTCCATACTCTCTGATCAATTAATAGTTTGTAACAACATCTTACAGTTAATTGCCAGAAATATAAGATATAGTGTTGCTATGAGTAGGCATGTTTAAACACATTACTTACCTCCAGCATTTCCTATTTCTTTCAAAATATTTTATTTATTTCTCAATTATTCATTTTAACACATTCACACACCTATCTACATTCTTTAGATATATTCTTTCACGGGTTTGTTGTTTTTTTATAAACAACACAGGCTTTTTTTTAACAATACAGGATTGAAAATGTTTGGCAGTATGT
>WLWD01003777.1_pt1 | contig 50006 bp, 39 predicted proteins | sample 6712731 | NCBI WGS metagenome assembly WLWD01 (sample SAMN12718690, study PRJNA576275) | sponge metagenome | isolation source: marine sponge | host: Mycale hentscheli | place: New Zealand: South Island, Marlborough, Capsize Point | collected 2014-11-01
GAAGCTTCTGATGGACTTCTTTTCTTCAGTGATAGCCCATACTTTTGTTAGGAGTTCTTCCACATAACCTGAACGTGTATACAAGTCCAATCACACTGCAAGATGTTCAATAGATATTAGCTATATCTATAATATACCATATGTGCAGCTTTCCATTATCTTTCTAACTGTATGTCTTCCCTTTTTGTACTTTGGATAAAGTACAGTGTACTGCTTATCACCAGCCTTTGTCACTGCTTGTGTCCGACATGCATTTTCATTGTAATGCAAGGCAGCCAGGTAGAGCCTTCAAAAATTATAGAAATCAACTTAATCACTAGATAACCAACAACAAACTTACCTTGCTAGCATTCCATTGTATGTAAAAGCAGTGGATTTGGGAGCATAATGTATCATGACATTGTGAAAAGCTTCACATGAACTAGTCTGGTACTGTGGAGAAAGCTTCTTGACATCACCACAAAATCTTTTGTTTTGTATAATTGAACTGATTTTATCACTAGCTTTGGTATCTGAAAAAAATATTATGCATGCATACCTTTTCTTCATCATCAGTTGATATCACTATGTCAATACAACTGCTACCACTCGACTCTTCACACAATAATGCTGAAATTACCTAAAATAGAAGTTTGTAATATGCACTTATGCCTTACTTTGTCGACTAATATACTTACTCTGGCTCTTTCACGTTTTTCATAAGCTTTTCTCCTTTTTCTTATTGGTGTTCCACTAGGTGAAGAACAAGCCTTCCTTTTAGCTGGGAGTGGTTTTTCAAAAATTGTAGGAATAGCACCAGGTTTTAGAAGTGCTCTGACGTTCACAATTCCCAAAGACTCTGAAAGCCTGCCATAATTCTCAATACAGTGTTTTTCAAAATGCTTGCTGCAGAGCTTGGAATGATCAGTGGGCTCCCACTTACTTCTAGTTCGTTTTACTTGATCTGCCCATTTCTTCCTTAAGCCAGGTTCTTTAGGGAAGCCATACAAACTTACTCCATCTTTGTGTGTTGAGCTGCAACCAGCAGCTACACATCTTTTGACTGCCAGGCTTCTTTTCTACAACCCTATCTTACCACACTGGCAGCTGTTCCCCCATCTACGTCATTGTGAAGCCACGCCCACAACAGGAAATCGTTTTTAAGCTCTCATATCTCTTAAAAGAATGAAGGTTTGAGTCTCAATTTTTTAAATGGTATATATGACCTTAAAGGTGCCAAAATAATACAAAAACTAAAAAAAAAATTACGCTGGACCTACCCTTTAATCCCTTGTGATTATGTACCCTGCGAATTGATAGGGTGGCTTTGCAGCCACTGTCCCCATTTTCTCCCGTCCAGTGGGGTTGTCAGGGTTGTCCACCTCTCATGCCTCGGCACTGGATACAGTGGAATCCTTCCCTCCAGCTTCTCCAACTGCCGCATATATGGGTAGGCTCTACCCGCGCCTACACACCACAAATGCAGTTTGTTTACTTCATGAACACCGTTTCCCTGCTAACCCACAACTCCGCCTTTAGCACACCCTCCCACTTGGTGCGGGTCATCGCTACTACTCACTGGCTCGTTCTGCTCTCCTTTTTTTACCCTTTACCGATGACTTTCCTTTGCCTTACGCTAACCTGTCTTAGCTCACTTCCCCCTGGCACTCCCATTTAGGTTTTCCTTTGCATATAAACCAACAGTTTGAATCACAATTATAGCTCAGAGGTACCAGTACAATACATACACAATGACACAACTGGGTTCTCATTTATCTCTCTTTCTCAGTGATTACTCTCTCTGGGCAGAGTTGGCTTCTCTCCACTGCCCCTCTGACGGGCCTCATAGCCTCTGGCTCGGCACATGGTCTTCTTGTGCTCTCCTCCACAGACTGAGCACACATGCTCAAAATGACAGAATGGCACAGCACACCTTCCATGAAGCACCGTGACGCCCCCTCCTTCTCCTCTACTCTCCTAAGGCTTGCTCTTACCTCAGGTTTCTTTCTCCCCCTGCTATCTTGGAGCTGGACGACTGGCACCTCACAATTAGGGTGCCGTGCACACTCCTCCTGTGCATGGTTGGAGGACATACACCATAAAAAAAACTGGCCCCTTCCCCCGCATAGAGGCCCTAGTTAATTTTGGAGAAGTCTGTGTTCTTTATCTGTTGGCAAAAGGCAGCATTGTATAGCAGCCAGCATCTTCCCCCACACTTTTGGTGCTCCATAATCATGAGAACCTGGTATGCCCACAGCTCACGTGCCTTGTGAGGATGCTGGTTGGCCACAATGGTTGCATGTGAGCTGAAACACTGCAGCCAGCTGTTGAAGTCTGGCACTTTTCTGCGACTCACCCTTGCCATCCCATTCTCTCCTGCTGCAAGTCTTCTCCACTCCACCTCCACATTATCTTTAAGCAGCTCCGCCTCTCCACATATTCCCCCTTCCAGATCCAGTGGGCCAACTTGGCTGGAACTACTGGCAGAGCCTCGCTCAGCACAAACGGCTGCGTCTCCAGTGGCTCTGCTTCAGCTATTGTCTCACTTGCCTTACTGGGCTGGACTGCCCCGCCTCCCTTGGAGCTGTCTCCACACCCCACATGCTCAGTTTCTGGGCCTGCTGCTGCTCCGGCAAATGTCTCAAGACCAAGACTTGTGATTGACTCTGGAGGAGGCACACTGCCTAGCTCCCACGGCTGCTTCTCCAGTGGTTCTGCTTCAGCTTTTGTCTCACTTGCCTTACTGGGCTGGACTGCCCCGCCTCCCTTGGAGCTGTCTCCACACCCCACATGCTCAGTCTCTGGGCCTGCTGCTGCTCCAGCAAATGTCTCAAGACCGAGACTTGTGATTGACTCTGGAGGAGGCACACTGCCTAGCTTTCCTCCTGCTCCTATAACGTATATATATATATATACGAGTCTCAATCTCAGCGTCAGGTTCATAGTCTACCTGCCCCTGTCTCTCTTTTCCCAATGTCTCTCCAAGGCCTCTGCTCTCCAACAGCTTGGGCCTCTGCCCCCTGTGCCTCCGCCCCCCTGGCATCCTGGGCCTCCACCCCTGGTATTTTTAGCCTCCGCCCACTGGCATCCTGGGGCTCTGTCCACTGGCATCCTGGGTCTCCGCCCACTGGCCTCCTTCTTGCATCCTAGGTCTCTGCTCCCGTGGTTTCACTGCTCCAACTAACTACCCTTCCTACTGCTCCCTTTAAAAAAAAAACAACTATATAACTATGTATATAATCCAGAACCTGGTGCAGTGTCCCTGACTTAACTCCTATCAGCCTGCCAAGACCTCCTGCTGGGCCTGGCGCTGCTGATTGCTCAGGGGGGATCCCAGAAAGCCCTGAGCTCCCGCTCCCAGACGGGCCTGAGCCACTGCTCTTTCACTCTCTCATCCTTGCCGGCTCTTATGCCACCAGCAATTTCATAGTTCACTGATCTAGCTGCACCACCGTCACCATGGGCCTAGCGGCAGATACTGTGGTCAGTGTGGGGCGAGCTGGGGGTGGTCCCTGTCGAGCCTGCCGTTTCCGCGGCTCCTGTTGGCCCTTCCGTAGCCTCGCTCTCAACTCTCGATGACGACATCGTACTTTTCCCCCTCTGTTAACTTTTCCTCCCTCTGTTGACTTGTTTGGCTTCCCTCTGTCACCTTCACCTTGTCAGTTTTGAGACTCACCACGTGCTATGTGTTGTCTGCCCTTACCCAAGTGTGGTCCGTCCGGCCGCCTTGCCTTGACCACACCCCTCTTTCCTGAATGCTCCGGGCCTTGTCATTAACTAGGTCTACTTTCATTAAACCCCATATTTGGGGTAAATTCAAGAGCTATGAATGCTGCACATCTTTACTTAGCATGTGCTGACCCTTTACCCACTTAGCTATGCAGTGGGGATTTCAGGGGGAACGCTCAGTACGTGTATTTTTTTCAAGATATATTGTCTCCTTGTCCTCAAACTACTTTTGACTGTAGTATATTTTCATTGCCACATTTAGTGAATTTACTTTTAAAAGACATTTTAGGTCCAACATAATAATATAGTTGAATATAATATTGAAGAATACTTATCCACACAATATACAGAATAGAAAATGAATCAATCTCTATAATTCTAAAATTGTCATTGTTACATTACAGTTTCATGTAACGGGTCAATAATATGTTGTAATGATATATTTAGTAAAAGGAATTAAAAGCTCAAGTCCTCATTGACTTCTTGGCAGCAGCCAGCACTCCATGATTATGCTCATCCGATGTAACAAGAATGGAAACTGTAGAAGTGCCCAATCCTTCTGCAGATGCTTCCACAACTATGGCTTCAGCAGTGGACGTCTCATCAGGAGGAACAATATGTGTGCGAATGTTTCCGTCTCGATCAATCTGAATCATTCGCTTGCGTTGAAGAGGAGAAGAAGCACTGTCTTCAGTAACCTGTACAATAACACGAGCGAGACCATGATAGGCACTTCTCTGTGGGACCTGATTCAGTTCATGACAAGAAGGGTCTCCGTTGCCTACGCCGATGATCCTTCCTGGGCCACTAGCTATCCGGAAAGTTATTGGAGATGAGAAAGAAGGAACAACCCTCCCTTGTGAGTCAACTACAGCTGCTGATATCATTCCAGCGTCTTGTCCATTTAAAACCAGCATGCTTCCTGTGCCAGTTCTTACACTCGGTACATCTACTGCTGTCACAATTTTAGCAGCAGTTCCGGCAGTTTCCACAGTGTGAGAGGCTTTTACTTCATCTAAGTCATTTAAAGCATGTGCAGTGATCATTCCAGCCTCAAACGTGACTCCGTTCCATTCTGCCCAACCTTGCCAGTTAACCAATGCCTTACCAAATGACTTGCCGTTCACAATCAGCTCGGCCCTGTGCGCATTAGTGTAGGCTTGAATCATACGATTAGACTTGTTCTCAAAGTATTCCCAGTTCTGCACTATGTGGATCATATAGCCATCGTCGGAATTCTCCTCTGAGCCAGACAAGTAAGGATTCACCAAAGAAGGTGGATTAATGGGCACATCGTAGCCTTCGTATGTGGCATTGGATTTGGCGCGATAGTACCACCAAGCGCGGTACCAATATGCAGACGGCTTGGCAAAGCCAGCCAAATCGATTGAACCATAGGAAGAGGACACCATTGGCCAGCCATAGGGCGCAGGTTCGCCGTAATAGTCAAATAAAGTCCAGACCATGCACCCGGAAACAAAGTCACGATTCAGCTGATAACCAGTCTGCTCTTGATTGCAGTCACCATTGAAACTGCCAAGAACTGCCTTGTTAGAATTGGCAAAGTCTTCTCCCCTCTGCGAAACACACGAGCAACATTCTGAACCAATGAGAGGCTTGTTGGGGTAGTCCTTGTGGAAAGAATCAAAAGCTTTTCCATCTTGATGCGAAAATCCTTGAACATCTAAAAATGAAGTAAGATTTCCCTCCAAGTAATGATTCACATTAGCTGTGACTGGGCGATCAGGGTCCATTTGTTTAGAAACTTTAGCAAATGCTGCACCAACTTCATCAACATATTCTGTTACACATCCTATTTCATTGCAGAATGACCACGCTACAATACTGGGATGGTTTCGATCCCTTTTAACCATATCTCTTTGAGCTTCAACATAAGTAATATTGGATCCAAAGTTCCGGTTTTCATCCCATACTATAACTCCAATGTGATCCAGAATGTCTAGCAGATGAGGAACTGGTGGGTTGTGAGACATACGCCAAGAATTAGCACCCACTGCCCTCATCATCTGACCTTTAAACAGGTTAATGCGTTCTGGCAGTGCTACACCAACCCCAGTAAAGGAATTATGGTTGTTGAATCCTCTCCACGTAAACTTCTTTCTGTTGAGATAGAAACCGGTCTTTGGATCCCATAGGGTGTCGCGGACACCAATAGTGAACGTGGAATTATCAAACACGTAGTTGTCACGAACTGAAATGAGGGAAACGCATAGCTTGTAAAAGTACGGCCTGGTAATGCTCCACAGTTCTATGTTTGGAATTGTGGGAATGGTTTCATTGAATATAGTAAACTGATCTGGCAAAATGGTAACTGCTTCTGATTTCACAGATCCCTTGAGGTCGCCATTTTCATCGTAGAGATTAAAAATAACCATAACTGAAATACTTTTGTATACATATTCGTTATAAACTTCCGCTTGAGGATAGAATTCGACGTCTGCATATTGTCCCTTACTGGGGTCAATTGGATCATGATCGCTAATGATGCCCTTTACCTTGGATGGTCCGTATACTCCATGGACTACCAAGTGTGCATGGTCAGTTGTGAAGAGCCACACGTGCCTATAGATGCCTCCGCCTTCATACCACCAGCCAGTGTAGCCAATGTCGGCTCTGGTTTCTACGGCTATGACATTTTCATTTTCTACTCCATCTCCGTAGTTTACCGAGCTTGCGTTATCAAGTCTCACTAGGAAGGTAGTGTAGCCGGAATCGTGGGAGACGAGATGCTGCCCATTCAAGTAAACAGATGATGCTCTGAACACTCCGCGAAACTCAACCCAAATGGATTGATCCTTCCAATCTATTGGTAGATTAAAATGCTTGCGATACCAGAGGCTCTTCATTGGTAGATATGCATGGCTCTGGACTCCATCCTGGTCATACATTCCGTTAATCAAACCGTCATGAGGTACATCTACTATCTCCCATTCATTATCATTGTAATCCTTGGCTGCTTGTTTAGGATTGTCTTCTGGCGGTATGGGTGGGTTCCTGCTCCCGCCTGCCCAGTCAGAGTTTAGGAGCTGGCAGTCATCGCTCTGGCCTATCCTACAGCCCTGAGAGCTGTTAAACTGCCAGATGAGACACGTGTTGTCTTGGCAGCACTCCTCACGGCAATCACCAGGGCTAAATCTCCCCTTGCCTTTCCTCAGCCCAAAGCACTCCACACCGTCAAGACTGTAAGGAAACGTGTCAGGATCGCAGTGAATCTCGGTGTGATCCATAGCAAAGCGCCAACCATAGTCGAAACTCACACCCTCCGTACCTAGTCCGGCAGCAGCGGATAAAAAGAAAGACGACTGAAGCAACACTATAACAACCACCAACATGCTGAAGCGTTGAACGATTTATTTTCGTTTTACACACTCTAGTATTGTAAGTGAACCGCAAACCCAATTCGAGTGATCTCATCGTCCGAGTTAAAAGGGAAATACCCAAACGTTTGTTTTTGTTGTTGTTCTTTATTTTCTACTAGTGAGATAAGCGGGCTGTACAGCTGATGCTGCAATGAGCAATGAGCTAGCGTGGTTACGGGATGTGATATTCACAAGAACTCTCAAATGAATAAATAAAAGCTAAAACAAGCTAGATTTTGAGACTTTGCAGCATAGGTAAAAGTCGTCAAAGATTAGCTACACTTTACCAAACCGTCTCGGGGGTTTCCCTACACCTTCACAAACTGGTTACTAAAACTTCGTATTGCCTGTCTTCAAATGATCCTTGTGAACACTAAAAACTTCATTCGTAAAGGTAACTTGATTATTCCCTCTAGGTACTAGCTAATGGTCCCATCAGTTTGACTTACAGGACAGAAAATCCCTGACACAGTGCAAGTTTTATTAATTTTGTCACTGTAGTTAATCATAGTCTGGCGAAAAATCGGAGGGTCTGACTAAAGCACGGACCGGACTAAATTCGCAATGTAAAATTTGTCTATAATAGAGCTATAGTACTTTTTAAAGATTTATTACTTAGCAAAACATAGCCCAAACAGCATTCATTTGTTGTCAGCATCAACATAACATTTTTGTAAACATTGCTGTTATTTACTAGCATTCCATTGTTGTTTTGCATATTATCATATAATTACAATTGTTCTAGTTGTTACCATTGCCATAATATTAGTAACAATAACAACAAAATAAAAAATAATAATAAAAATGTTAACAACAATGAAATAATAATGATAATAATAATAAAATTGTGGGGCACCTTTGAGTTTGAGGATGTAGGCTTTATAGCTACTCGGACTGCCCTCAGAAATGCATAACTGCCACCAGAGTCGATCTACATTATAGCTGATAATGCACCCTCAGCAGTAACTAAATCAAATACTCCTCCAATGCTCAGATTTATATAAAGGAGCAATTAATTAATAGCATGCACGAGATGTGTGAAGGTAACTACAACCAAAGACATTGAAGATATGATGGGATAGTTAAATATTATATGGCCGTCCATCCACAAGTGTAACATAAAAAGAAACGAGGCACTGACTGTGCTTATTAGAGGTGAGAGCACACTAGCTAAGAGAATGTTTTAGAACAGTTAGGTAAGTTACAGGTGTGATTATGCAATGTGTGATATGATAATATCTCTTTATTCTTCATCCTCTTGTGGGAAGCCCCACAATTATAGTAACAATAATTATTATTGTAGGAGCCGGACTCCTACATGGAGAATGAAATCGTTTACTGTTATCTTGTTTCAGCTTAACTCATGCACATCTTTGTTTTCTGTTATTCATTTATCACTCCATTATCAACATTAGCACCACTGATTATGTTCTAGAACTTTCTCTCCTTGCATGTGCTCTGTGTGTTGCCTGTCTTCTATTGGTCAGTTCAAAGTCATGTGTTTCTCTGGTGATCTCAGAGGCTTGGCCTATATAAGGCATGACCCTCTGAGTTCTCCAGGTCTTTTTCCAGTCTGACATCTGAACACTCTTTTGTAACTCTTCTATGTGAACTAGTACAGGTTTAGTGAAGTCCTAGTATATGAGATACAGAGATAGACTGGGAAGAGAACTGGTGGCGGCTACCCTTACTATATAGCAGAACTGCACACTCAACAATTATTATCATGTACTGAACTCAGGTACTCCCATAGAGACTAATACAAATCAAACTACCCCAATATTTTACCATTACATCCCCTTTGGCATTCTAAAAGTGTTATTGCATCCCCTTGGGGTTAATTCCAATTTTTCTGTCTTCATAATAAAAATTTCATGGTAAATAAAAATACATCATTTCGACATATCTATGTGTTATTCTTTTATCTATTAGTGAATTATCATTGTGTGTCTTTAGATGCTGTGGACATTTTGAAACTTGGTATCTGTGTTGCTGTAGGGAAGCCTGATTGTACAACCAATGTGTGTTAAGCAGGGACTGAGTCGTCAAGTCTTGATTTGCAGTACCACGATGAAATACTAGAAATTGAAGGCTCAGGCTACCTGTATGGTAAAAGTCGTCAAAGATTAGCGACACTTTACCAAACCGCTTCTCTGGGGGTTTGCCTACACCTTCACAAACTAGTTACTAAAACTTCATACTGCCTGTCTTCAAGTGGTCCTTGTGAACATTAAAAACTTCATTTAGGTAACATGAATTATTCCCTCTAGCTACTAGCTGATGATCCCACCAGTTTGACTTACACGAAAGGAAATCCGTGACATAGTGCAAAGTTTTAGTAATTTTGTCACTGTAGCTAATCATTTCAACTACAGATTTTATTGATATGCAAAAAAAAAATTTATATAATAATAAGAGCAATAAAATAGATAAAAAGAACACTTAGTTTTTAAAAACAATTAACAATACAGATTCATTGGTGGACAAAGTGACGATACAAAGCCACAAACATAAAGTTAGTTGCAGTGTAATTTCTCTGATGCAGCTTCTCCTACTTACTCTTCTTACACTTGTCTCTCTTCTTATCCACCAAAGACAGAACTCCATACATTCGGTCATTAAACATGGCTTCATCTTGTGCTTGCACGTGGTGCCCCACATTGGCCAGAGGTTCCTGGACAAACACATTCTTTCTCCTTCTCTGGATCTCTAATCCTCCTTTGTTTTGGAATGGAGAAGTCTCTCCGTAGATGAAGGTGATGGGTACTGACTTAGTGAGTTTTATGAGGTGTGGCTTCATAGAGTCTGCCGGCCACAGATATTCGTAATCACTCAAAATAGAAAATGCTCCTTCACCTCTAAAGTGTAAGAAAAACAATTTGTTATTATTATTATTATTATTATTATTACCAATAATCTCCTGCTATATCTGTGGTTAACTTCACAACAATAGCAACAACAAAAACAAATATAACAATGATGATGATGATGATGATGATGATGATGACGACGATGACGACGACGACGACGACGACTATGACGATGACGATGATGATGATGATGATGATGATGATGATAATAATAATAATAGCAACAACAACAGGACTGAGGATCAGGTGACAAGCCAAAGAAGTATGCTGAAATGTAAAATAAGAAGGCCCAATAACTTGCCAATATGATGGTCATTAGTATTTAAAGATATCCCCTTACCCCTCGGCTTACGTTGCATTGCTTTGAGCCAGCGCATGATAAAAATAATTGGAGCAATCCGGTCCGTATGCTTTCTTCAGTTGCTCCGGCAGAAATTTCTTGGCAAGAATAGGACCTGTAACATGAGCAGGTATAGCGATGGCATAAAAACAGCAACATGGTGAGTGATGTTGGCCATAAAATTAATTAGATTATAAGCATGAATACATAGTGACTTTATAAATGGTGTAGCTTATATATTATCTTTTTATATAATCTATACCATATTGTTATTACAATTTTTTTTCCTAACAATAACTTACCCAAAGGACCAGAATCCCTGAGCACATCAAACGGATTAGACTTGAGTGTGTTGGAAATGCACATGGCTGCCCTTTGCCATAAAACAGGATCCTCCCTCATATCATCGTCATCCTTGGAGATAATCCCCCACGGGTCGGCCAAGATGAGGTGCCTGACTCTCGACGGGTGACTCACAGCATAAGCGGCGGCCATGTGACCCCCGAAGCTGTGACCCAGCAAGATGAACTTCTTGATGTTCAAGTTTCTACGCCATTGCTCGATGAACGCGACGATTGCATTCCTGCACTCGATGGGATCTTTTGGGAAAGGCACTCGAGAGCTCAGAGCAAATCCTGGTATGTCGATACCGTAGACTTTCCTGTCTTGGCACATGTGCTCATAATTCTTGTGAAAGCATGGAATACCTCCGCCCAGTCCATGTATCATCACCAGGGGGCATCGCTTCCTGAACCGACGTTGATGTCTGGCCGGGAGGTAAATGGTGTGAATGGATGTATCCTTCCCCACGTCCACATCTTTAATTTCGTAGTCACATTCAAAGTCTAGTTGTAAAGAGGGTCATAAAATTTTAAATTTATTTCTTATTTTTATTCCTATTAACTGCATTTATTGTGCTAAAAAGTCCACTTATTCTTTTAAACCAATTCATTGACTAGCTGGTAACAAAAGAAATTAAACTGGGACTGTATTTAAATTTATTCCAAGAAAAAATGATTGGAATGCATCTCTCAATTTAACTCAATAATTACTCATTGGAGTACTATATGAAATAATTAATTTAAGAATGAAAATTAATTAGAGTTAGCTATTCAAGACTGGTCATCCATTACTTCTAATTTACCTAGAATGACTTTTCACTTTACCCAGGTTGACAAGTCTTACAGCAGCTTGGTTTTTAACTATTTTTTCTTAGGTCAACTCATATACAGTAGGCAGCATGGGACTAATCTTTCTTCATTAGCCTCAACAAGAAAAATTCTTACTGCAAATTAGCTGCCTAAGGTATTAATTAGTGTCAATTTACAAACTCACACACATTCTCACACATGCTGGTGCATGTAAAGCATAATTATACAGTAATACCACGTACCTCTCAGCACGTAGCGTTCAGCTTCAATTAATTGCTCCTTAGATGTAGGAAGGAAATGTTCCTCAGACTTGGCCACCAGTTTTTCCATTGTTCCATCCATTTCATCTGCAAATTTTCGGCCATTTTCCTTGACACTAAGTAATGCTCTTTTCATGTCACTTTTGGCCAGTTTTTTGGCATCTTTCATTAAGTCCTTTGGGTTAGAAATGGCTTCTTTAGTGTCCACATAAGCTATAGATGCTGCTGCATCAAGCTTACTGGCAAGCTTTTCAGCTTTTTGAGGTGCTGCTGCGATGGCATTTTCTGCACTGCTCATCATAGCCTTTCCTCTTTGTTTTGCTCTCTTCAAAGTTGATGTTGAAGACACTGCTTCAGATTCCTCAGAATCTGCTTGCTCATGTTTAGCTTGTTTCTTTAGTTCTTTCTTTTCTTCAGATCTAGCCTGTTTTTCAATCTTTCCATCTTTTGTTTTAGATTCTTTCTCTTCTTTGGATTTGGTTTGCTTTGGGAGCGTTCCTGTTTTAGATGCTTTCTCTTCTTTAGATTTGGTTTGCTTTGGGAGCGTTCCTGTTTTAGATTCTTTCTCTTCTTTAGATTTGGTTTGCTTCGGGAGCGTTCCTGTTTTAGATTCTTTCTCTTCTTTAGATTTGGCTTGCTTCGGGAGCGTTCCTGTTTTAGATTCTTTCTCTTCTTTAGATTTGGTTTGCTTTGGGAGCGTTCCTGTTTTAGATTCTTTCTCTTCTTTAGATTTGGTTTGCTTTGGAAGCGTTCCTGTTTTAGATTCTTTCTCTTCTTTAGATTTGGTTTGCTTTGGGAGCGTTCCTGTTTTAGATTCTTTATCTTCTTTAGATTTGGTTTGCTTTGGAAGCGTTCCTGTTTTAGATTCTTTCTCTTCTTTAGATTTGGTGTGCTTTGGGAGCGTTGCTGTTTTAGATTCTTTCTCTTCTTTGGATTTGGTTTGCTTCTTTAGTGTTCCTGCTTTAGCAGAATCCTCCACTTCTTCGGAGTTTCTCTTGGATTTGGGTTCATTTTCTGCCAACTTTGAATTTTTTCTCTTTTCTTTTTTGTCTTGATCAGAAGATTGCAGTAATTCAGACATTCTCTAAACACAACACATCAACTGAAACAACTTCACTAAAGGCTAGCTGACATAGGAATCTTACCGGTGGATCGAGCGCTAGCAACCCTCTTTTTCTTTTGCAGCCTGCTTGTGCAGAGCTGCAGTAACACGGGACCTTTTTATAGGCCTCTTATCGTTCGAGTGGTTATGCAATATAATAGTTATTTTTTAATAGCTCAGTAGAAGTCTGCGCAGTCCAGTGGAGCGGAAAAAAACAACAAACCATTCCATTAATTGGCAACCTCGTTGAGATGTTGATAACGTCGCCGAGTTAGGCTGAGAAAAATGGGCGTGTAGACTGTAGTATTGGTATGTAGAGGTCCTCTCCACTTGTTGTTTAACGGTCGTATTGCTCAGTTCGGTTGCTGTATTTTGAATTATCTTTTGCAGGTATGTATATAAATCTGATGAGCTTAGCTAGCTAGTGAAATAATAATTTTAGGAAAAGGATGCTGGATGAAGTTTCTGTGTTTTTTTTGGGAAGTCATATAAGACTCCAAAGGAATACATAATTATAGTTGGTGGGCTTTCATAAATGATAAGGCTTAGAATTAATTTGTTGCTAATTATATTTGTTGCTAATTTTATTTGTTGCTAATTTCATGTTATGTACATGTACATACTTTCTCTTTTAATCGGTGCCCATTATATTATGCATACTTTTAGGCGGTTCAGGAGCACCTCAGGGAGGCTAAGTTTAAAAATATAGCTAGGCTGAAGTTTTTATTAGTGTCTGTTGTATGGAGATGATGGGAAAGTACTTTTGCTGGGTAGCTATTTAGATTTATTTCAGTTATCCAATTTAACTTTGTGGTGTTAGCTACACCAATGTAGACAATAGTCTCGCGGGGCCAGACCCTTTACCAAAAGAGACTTATCTTCTGGTCAGGAAGAAGAGAAGAATATTACAATTCTTCTATCTTCTGGCGAAGTTCTGACATCTTCAAAAATGTCATATCACAAAGCCTACACAAGTAACTGTCTCTATGGATCTCCAATACTTCATCCAAGGTCACTCCCAACTTCTTTTCAGCTTTATTCTCCAAGATTGAAGAGAACTGTGAGATGGGAACAATAAGCAAAACGGTTCTAATTCGTGTGTTGTAATAATTTGGTATCCTGATTAACACCGCAATTTCCCCAGGAATTCGTAGGTCCAGTCGCACCCCCCCCCCCCCCCCCCCCCCACCTCACTTGACCAGACCCTTTCCTCGCTTTGCATTTGGTAAAGGGTCTGGCCCTACGAGACTATGTAGACAACTATCCCTTTCAAATCAACTGGGCAGTATGGTTATGAATCGTTTTCTATGCCAGTGTGTTTGCTATGCCAGTGTGTGCGTGTGCTGTTGGCTTGATGTGGTTTCAAAACTATCAAATTTCTATCAGTGGGAGGAAAAAATTAATTGTAGTATAAATATTTCACATTCCGCAGGTATTGTTCTGTTCACTTCTAGGAATTGAGAATTCTCACACACAATCTCAGTTCTGGATAGTTGGATCAGATGTAGTTAACTATGCAGAAATTTATAGCATTTCGAAATTGCTGTAACTATAAACCGGAGTTCTGGGAAAATTGAAAATAGATTCTCAGTAACCTTTGTGTAGTAATGATCCATAGAAAGTGCTTCTTCATTGTACCACTACTCCTACTGTCTTCTGCCATGTGATGTGTTAAACCATGTAGTCCATAGCAACAAAGGCATGTTTTAAACTTTCTATCACAGATAATTGTAATGCACCTTGCACTGGTTCTATACGAGTGGGCAGCTATATTACCCTTCGTTTTAGGCCTCTGTGCAGAGTAGGCGCTCATGGATGACGTAATGAAAAAATATTTTCCCCCTAAACGATAAAGGCTAAAGCTGCTTAGCTGAGACAACTGTCTATTATAACAGTAAAAAAGATCTAATCATGCACAAACAATTGCTAATATTGCACTGGAGTGCATACAGATCACTTTGTTATGATATAGTTACATTGTAGTCCTAATAACCACTTTGTGGTTTGTTGCTAAGCAACCAAATTTGACCAAAAATGTTGAACAATACATGTACTTCCACGTGATATATGGTTGCTAGGTACTTTTTTGAACTCCTGAATTTTTAAACATTCATATAGAAAAAATAAAATTACTGAATTTTGTCTGCCGGTGAGGGGGTTATGCATAAACCTTCACCTTGTAGCTACTTCAAATCCTGGTTAGAAGCTAGGAAGCCTACCTTTAATGGCAACATCAAAAATATTCTTTTTTGTGCTAGGCAGCTGTAGAAAAGAGCACATGTATAATCTATACATGAGTAATGCTTAGCAGTTTTTAAAATAAGATTATCAAAATCTGGTCTGTAATTTAGTAGCTAGCTACACTTTATATTATAAAAAGCAACAAAACAAGCATTTATCTCTCCAGTTGTCTATGCCCACTATCAATCGTAGGATAGTTTTTCAATATACTTTCAACAAAAGGATTACACAGATGCATGTGCTTTATGTAAACTGAAGAGGAGAGTTCAGAAACAGGAGTAAGGAGCCAAGTAATAATTGGTACTACTCACATGGAAGCACAAACTGATTTGAAACTTATGGAATCTCACACTCAAATGAGTTCGGAGTTAACACTAATAAGAAGTGAATCAGAAACTTCTTGACTATTCTTTTGCTGTGAAAATAGACGGGCTGATGTTGAATTTGACTTCAGAGTTTTTAGAGAATAATACAGAGAAATTAAAGTTTTTACATTGGTAAGCATTTAGTCCAAGTCAACATTTTGATCTAAATATACAATTTGTAGGTATCACTGAATGGTCTATTTTCAAGGGCCTTTTTTATTTAATTGCACCAGCTCTGCCTGAAAGCTTGAAACTAACTCAGATGTCAATATGGTAGCTAATTATGTTCTTTTTAAAAATAAGACTGGGTTTTTTTATGAAGATATTGCCAATCGTTTTGGGGTACATTCATCTACTGTCTTTATAGAAATGTTCACAGAGTATTGGATGTTTGGCCACAGGACAGCACATTTGGTCAAGTGGTCATATTGGGATACATTACGATTGACTATGCCTAGTATATCTTTTCGGTTGTTGTTTTGGTATACCAGTGTTCACTGTGGATCAATATAGCTAGTCTCACCTGCAAGACCAATTACCTAGTTGTCTGAAGATATATCTGGAACACAGAAGAGCTACACATTGGAAAGAGACATGAAGAAATCATAAGATGAGAACTACATTTTGTTCATATAATGACATAGTTGTCTTGTCATATCTAGTGTTATGTATTTGTTACGTGCCACTTGGTGAATACACAACCAGATAGCTAGGTTATTTAAACCCTTGCCTGAGCACATATATACCTGTTGGAGATTATCGTGTTAATTTGACCTGCCCTTGAGACAGAGGCATTATAGCTTACTGTGCGCATAGCTCACCATTCTAGGCAATTAGTCTCTAGCACACTTCACACTAATCCATCTCTTTACATTGTGCACAACCTCCTTGTACCAGCAAGATACTATAGCTACTACAACCACATCTTTACACCAACATAAAGATGAAAATATACCCACCTCTTTCATCATACTTTCTTCCTCTTTACTGTACATTATCAATACTAGCTATAAAGCTGTCGTCTGACTTACCCTAGTTTTACAGTGACAGCACCAGGACTACAATTGACACAAACAAGTCCTCCATTCAGGGACCTATACCTTATTGTGTATCATACTATTATTCCTTCAATAAGCTCTCTCTCTCAAGTCATTTCAAATCAACATTATAAATATTAGTATTAAAATAATATAAATACTATAAAAATGTAGCTCATTTCAATTCGCCTTCTCATTAACATCAGCAGTGTTTTTCGACCAGTGCAAAGGCAACGAGTCTAAGCCTCCTCCATCTTTCTGGGCATCTACCACATCCAACACACTCAGCACAATGCGATTAAATTCCTCTGGCTTCTCCGCATACACGTGGTGGCTAGCATCAGCCACAAATTCTACTCCCACATACGATGTGTCAGGCCGCGCCTCCTTGATCAAGTTGGCTGTCTTACCCATCCGGTCCCTGTTGATGGCATCGAGCCATGTGCGAGCACCACTGATGACGGTGATGGGGACCTGTGGGTGGAGTTGGAGCCTCATGCGCTCCAACATGGGTCGCTGGGCCCATCCGAAGAAGTACTGCATGTTCAGGTATGCATCCTCACCTCTATACAAATGTGAGAACAGAACACTATATCAACAATACTCCAAAGGTAAATAGTAATAATAATAATAATAATAATAATAATAATAATAATAATAATAATAATAATAATAATAGTAACAATTAATAATAATAATAATAACAATAATAAAGTAATTAATTAATTGATTAAATGCTCACAAAGAAAAGGAGCATATCACAGCTTGGTAAAGTGGTATCATGTTACATTTATCATATGGAACAATTGTCTTACAATAATCTTAGCCATCAATACAATCAGATAACTTGAATAACCAGTTCACTGGAAGTGCTATGTAAATAAGTTCTCTATAGCGTAAGTCCTCAACTACTGCTATGCTACAGTTAAAAACCTGGCATTATCAAACAAATGATTGGAAAGGATCGTTGATTTAATTATTGAAAAGGCTTATTAAATGAATCATTGGAAAAGATCTTCAAAAGAAATATAAACAGATTATTAGAAAAGGTCATCACAAAAGAAAACTGTTCACAAAATTACTAATAAAATTATCTTTACAATTATCAAATGAGGGGGTCGTTATTGGAAAGGGATATCAAGAAAATTACTCTTGAAAAGGTAATTGATTAAAGGTAATCAAATGAATAACTGGAAGTCATCACAACAGAAACTAGTTAACTTCAAACTTACGTTGGGTTCTGGGCATTGCAGTGGTAGATGTAGTCCATGTATGTCTCCCCAAATACAGAAACCAAATCTTTCCTCACTTTCTTCACCAAATCTGGACCTAAACAATTCAAACAGTGGAATAATGGTCACCCATTAAACGTCACTACTCACTTAGAGTGTGTTGATGCTAAATTACTCTGCAAATAAACTTGCAAGTCTAGCCTCTTTACCGGCAACTGACCACAAGTTGTAAAACATATGGACAAACACTTCACTTTCAAAATAAATTTTTAAAAATTGTGAATATTAGTAAGTCTGTGAACTCTGAAAATATCCCTCCTAAGACTCAAAAATTAAAAAATTAATTAAAGCTACTAAAACACTCAACAAACTAATATCATTCACAACCTCTTCATCTTTAAAATGTACATACAGAGCATGGTTACACCCACATACTCACCCCACGGTCCTACAGCTCGAACTATGGCAAAAGGCTTGATATTAACCAAAACCTTCCAAGTCAGTCTCTTGAATGGGGTTAACATCTGCTCGAACTCCTGATCAGTAGGTCCTGCTGGAAACCCCCAGGGATCCACAAGGACCAGATGTCTGACACGGTGAGGGTGCTGAATAGCGTACGAGGTAGCCAGAAAAGCGCCCATGCTGTGACCAAGTAGGACAAACTTCTCCAGGCCCATCTTCTGGCGCCATTGTTCAACACTGTCTACAAACTGCCGTTCAGCACGAACGGAATCTTTGGGAAACTTTACACGAGAGCTTCGGCCGAAACCGGGCAAGTCAGGTGCCAGAAGACGCCGGTCATCATGAAGGCTGTCAAAGTTTTTGAAATACTGAACAAGGCCAGCTCCGAAACCATGCAGCATTACCAAGGGAGTCCTTTCTGACTCCTGAGTGGTGTGATTTTTTGGTTCCAGAGTGATGGTGCGCATCTTCGTCTGTTCCGAGATTGGAATGTGATGGTTGCTATAGTCTGTAGTCAGATCTGAAATGAGGCCACAGAGAAGGAGGAAAAGATAAGGAAGTCAATCAATTCAGATTCAAGATTCAAGTGAGCGCACACACACAAACACACACACAATGCTTCTCCCCATTTGATGGGGCACTATTGCTGCAAGGCATATTTAACAGTGGTTGTGTTGGAGTTCTTTCACTCTTTGCTCAAGCCTTCTAGTTGCTTCACACACATGCACAAACGCACACATGTATACATATACTCACAACTGCATGAATGCTATACACCTGCACAGTTTTGTAATAATGATAACTCTTTATCTTTCCTTTAATTCTATATAGCCGTCTTATTTTTTTTTTTATTCTGATTCATCAATGCTTCTCTTTTCAACTGCTTGGCCTGTTCTTTCACTCTTTTCTCCAACTTTCAAGCTCTTCTATTTGAATTGTCCTCTTTAATTCAATTCTTATAATCACCTATAAGCTGATACACTTTCTACTCTGCCTTCACTGTCTTTTGCCTTAATTCATCTTCTCTTTTAAAAATTGTCCACTTGCCAGCTAGTTGACATGCTGGTTCCTGTTGTTTCTTAGGTTCACGCAATCCTACGTCTATCTCACTTTCGCTTATTCAGTTTCAGCCTCAAACGATTCACCAATTTTACAAGCCTCACAATCTGTGTCTTTATGAACTACTGTCTCAAAATCACTGACACCTTAATCTGTACCAAACCTAGCTGGCTAATAGAATGACTGCGTTAATTCTTGTCTTTCATTGAGCACCTCACAGACTGGTAAAGAATAGTCCACTGTTACACTGGCACTTCCCTGTAACAGTATACACAGTCATTATAGATTGCAAACTGGGAATAGTTCACAATAAACTTGTCCACCTATTTTGTGTTTAGTCTTTGGAAGAGATTGTGATAAAATTCCCTATTTGTGATAGACAAACTATGAAATGAGTATGAAAAAAATAGAACGTTGAATTAATTAATATAATCAATGCTGATTAGTTTTGATAGCATGAGTGTTCAGTGGTGAAATGTGGTGGTCAGAACTACCACTTGTAAAGTTGTGTTAATTACTGTGGCTCATTACTGTGAGAACGGCATAACCTCAGAATTTTATAACAAAAGATAAGAGCACAAGTTCATGGAAATTGTGGATAAATGATAGAACATTGTTATAATTAATGGATATAAGATTCAATTACTAATCGCATACAATCAATAAGATGAAATATGAGAAGTGGTTGTTATTGCAAGTTAGTAGAATGTTGGTCCTTATAATTACTTTTTTAAGTCGAGGACAAGCCAGTTCAGCCCTAAAAGCACGATCATAATCCATTGCCTCTGCATGCATAACTGACTAGTCCACCAATATTGTACTGCTGCAGCTGATATAAAATCGCAATTCTACTCCTACCAATGCTCTACTACTGTTGATCTAAATTCTCACTCCCCTAAATTCCTCTTCCTTCCTACCAGTGGTGCTCATTGTAGCGCTTCTTATGCTTCTTTCTTCTTATTCCCACCCACATCAGAATCTCTAAAAGTTCCTGCAAGAATCAATATGAATGTGTGGGCTTTTTCCCACAACCACACGAGACGGTAACTATTAAGGTGGCCATACCGTCTGCTAAAACTTCACTGCCAGTTTTTGAGGTCTTGAACATGTGGCAATCAATTTCAGTGAAACAAGAGACAGGGCCAGTCACGAAGTACGTTAGAAACACTATCTAGCCAAGTTCAATAGCTGTTTAAGTTGGAGTGGCCATTTTTAGGAGACGCCCGAACTGAACCATCCTTAGTAGCTACATACTTCAGATGACCTGGGAACCTATTCTCAGTGACCGTCCCTGAATTAGGAGTAGACAGGCTCAAAGAGCCCAGAAAGCTGAAGTTCAATTTGCCAATGTGTAGTCTAGTTGGCAGTGTATAAGAAGTTAGGAAACGTCGCCAGTTATTCTGGACTGTGTTCCTATGCATTTAGCTAAATAAACTAAACTGTGCAGTTACTGTAAAGGTATTTTCGTGTATATATTTATTCTTTATTAGGTACTGAACAGAGCCTGATAACTGTTGCCACATAGAAAATGCATTAAAGTAAACAGGATGTGGCTTAGGGCAATATTTTTCCATATCACCTGTGTTCATAGTTATTACGTTGCGTTATTACGTCCCCCTAGGTAAATTTCTTGTTACCAAGGTATTGCCATGAGCAGTACCTAATAAATTTATTATCCATTGGATACCCGAGAATATCACTCGTCTGATTGGCGGTATTTAAGCTCGTGCCTGCGGCACTCGCGTAAATACTAAGCCAACAGACTCGTGATATTCGCCTGTATCAAATGAATAATATATATTTATTGCAGAATGTTATAAGAATTGAATTTTGCTTACAATATTAAAATTGATGAATATTCATTAGCTAATAATATACCAAAACCACCTTAACTAAGCTGGTTTTGTGAAATATACATGTATATGCATCAACACTTCTCTATATTGACCGCAAATATCAGCCACAACACGATGCGCACAAATGCCAGGAAAAGATCATGAAGCTTGTGGATTGAAAGGTTGCGCCGCGTATGTCAGCAACGGTAGAAGCGACGGCTATAAAACTTAAAGAGCTAAATGCCAGGTTGTGGAGGAATGCTTAAGTGCAAAAAAAATTTTTTTTTGATGGGTGCCATGTTGTGCCAATTTTTACGTCCACGATCACATAGAGATAGAGTGAAGTGTAACCGAGATACTACAAATGACTACATGTGCACAATCCCACCAACATTAAACTTATTACACTTGTCTAAGTTGCTTAACACAAACTTACGTTTATCTAGCAGTTCTTTCTCAGTGTTCTCAAGGTGCTTCTGAGAGGTTGGTTTCCATGTGGGCATAGAAGAAAGTGAACTTTGAACTCGGCTCCACAATCCCCTGTGATAATACATTAATTTGAAGCTCAGGAGCTTTAGTAAGTAACATTTACCAGTTACTGAATATTCCAGGTTTATCTCCAACGCTACTGGAAGCCTTGGGTTGGTCATGGGCTGGATAGCTGGGCTGTTCATTATCTCTGGTAGAACCAGACATTCCTGTCAATCTTCTGGCTCCAGTGGATCTCAAAAACGCAAAATTAAAGACTAATTTCATCTATCAAAATGCAGTCAATATAACTGGTTTACTTCTTCAGGCGTCGTCGGCTACTACAGCTTTCGTTTCACAGGACCCATTTCACATAATCACAAATTACGTCATTCAGACCTTAGATTGTGGGCGCGGTTTCGGGTGGAAAGTCACGCGGTGTCAGTAAGCTTCTATTGTGGTCATATGACAAGCGGAAACAACTCTCTCTCTTTACCCACTTCCCCACCGCATTAATTATCTGACGCTGGTATACAACTCAGCACAGGATAGAAAAAGCTATTATTGGAGGTTGGCTCAATTCTATGTGGTGATGTCACGGAGTAGTGGGCCAAACCTACCTAAACCTGACTGCTGTTTGTTGTCTACGAGTCATCAAAATAAGTTCTAAAATAGATCGCTTTGAAGGACCTCATGGCAATGGCAGCAGCAAGGGATCCCCTATTGTCTGAAGGAGAAGTAACTACTGAAAACTCGGAAATGACAGAAGTTGATTCAGCTCCAGCTGTTAACATCTCTTATGGGTAAGCATTGTTTGAACTTCATTAGCAAAGTAACTAGAGGCTACATGATCAGTTCCATTCTTTTGTGAAGTAAAGTTGCTCTATCTTTGAAAAATTATTTCCTAGTTTTACTTAATGGTTTTCCAGCAGTCACTGCATGCTTGGCTGCATACAGGCATCTAAGATACAACTAGGTGGGACACAATGATAAACCTGAGGGACTATAATTATACCAGCCCTTCAGCTGTGACCGTAGAGCCTTGTTAATGAAAACCGCTTCTACCCTCCCCTTTAATTAGAATTAATAGTGACATCAATTATCTAATTACAATACTTTACTGGGACACATTACTGAATCTAATGTTCCAGCTGAATCTCCTGAACATCCATCACTAATTTACTTTTGCTATTTGTATTTGTTCGTTTTCCGTATTCTAATCTAATTACGAATACTAATTAAACGTCTTCTCCCAATTATATTCAACTGGAGCAACCATCTGTCATTAGTCTGTACATTTCTTGTGTTTTCCCAGCTCATGTTTGCTCGTTTGTTGACTTGTTTTGTTTGTGTTTATTGTTATTATTTGTTGTAGGTCTGGAGGTTGGTTTGACTGGTTACCGGCGTGGAGGCCAACATCTGAGAAGCAGCTGGTCGATGCGGAGAAAGCAATTCTAGCCGGTAAGAGAGTAATTCTAGAGATCAATGGCTGGAAACAGAATATTTCTGTTATATGAATAAACTTTTGACTACCGTGAGACCATCAGAATACGAGTGAATATAATGTATTGTACTGTAGAGTTTCATTTAATGAGCACCGTTAATACTGAATAACATTATTCTAAATAGCACTCATCACTTTTCAGGTGCACACCATAATTATGTACCTCGACTATAGCAAGAGTTTGACATGTGTCATTGTGCGCACACGGAACATAATGGCGATCCTATAATAGTAGTAGTAGTAGTAGTAGTAACATGGTCGATTGTGCTGTAATTGTGCTGTTAACAATTACCCAATGTGGACATATTGTCAAGTATGCTGCAACCTCCTTAATCAGGTGAGTGATCAGCTGCCAAATGCTGCCAATTGACATTAGAAGCTTTAGTTTCCTTGTGGAGAAGATGTTGCTGTGTGTAGGTTGATAATGGCTTCGGGCATGTTTGCTTTTCAGTTTTAATTTTCTTACAGGGTTTTTTTTAGGGGGGGGCAGGGGGGGCATTCTCCCCCCCTAGAGGATTTTGTGCCCCCCCTTGAGCATTTGAAATGAAATTTCATTATTCTAAATAGACCTGTGTGACTATGTACTGCATTTTTTAAAATTATTATATCCATTAGTCTAATTATTAGGCAACAAACAATTTTATTTAAGCAAAATATAAGTGTATTTATATTTTTTTGCAAGGTCACTGCTATTCAAGCTGGATCATGCAGGCACACACACACTTAAGCAGGCACACACACACTTAAGCAGGCACACACACACTTAAGCAGGCACACACACACTTAAGCAGGCACACACACATTAATAATTAATACAGGCACACACACAATTAATGCATGCACTCTGACACATGCATGCCCCCCCTTGCTAACAAAAATCTCTATTTTGCCCCCCCTTAGCAATTTTTCTAAAAAAATCCCTGTAAGTTCTCAAATTACTTATCATAACAATTCATTCTTACATTAATTCATTCATTCACTTGTTGATTAATTCATTCATTCACAATTCTATTCAGAACTGACCACCAGTTTCAAGCACCTTCACGTTCCTGTCGGACCCAATGTATTCATCCACACCATCATCTTTGAGCCGGAGACTCCACCTCCTGAGCCGGCCATCCCTCTAGTGATGGTGCACGGCTTTGGCTGTGGCATTCCACAGTTCTACAAGAACTACGACCATCTTCACTCCAATCGCCGCCTCTACAGCATCGACCTCCCGGGCTACGCTCGCAGCACACGCGTGCAGTTTACCGACGACCCCGAAGAAAATGAGAATCTGTTCATAAAGTATCTTGAACAATGGAGGATCGCGGTTGGACTGGATAAGTTCATTCTTCTTGGTCACAGCTTTGGAGGTTATCTGTGTTGTGCGTACACCATGCGGCACCCGGAGTGTGTTCGCCACTTGATATTGGACGACCCGTGGGGACTTCTTTCCAAAACAGAGCAGAGCGGCGGGAGGAAGTTTCCCATCTACATCTCCTTGATCGCAGCTGTCGTCACAAAATTCAAACCGTTTGATGGTGTTCGAATGGCTGGCCCAGCTGGTGAGTGGTAGCTAATGATTCAGTGAGACTGTTGATGAAAACTAAAGTGCATATAATTGAGCTGTGGTGGCAATGTTGTTTGTTGTACTTGACGATGTACCATTAGGAACTCTTGCAGTTTCTAAAGGTTTTGTAGCTCAAGTTTACGCAAATGTGGTGGTAGTTTTGAACTACGAGGTCATACCATTAAACCAGACCCAGACATTACCTATAATTACGATGATATTGTACGTTATTATGGCCTAGGAACAAAAACAATAGGAAGACCACAGGCAAATATAACCACGAGTTTATATTTGTACAAGAGTACATAATATAATTGTCCATGATTTATTTGGTTGAAATAATTACGGCAAATTTTCTCAGTTCTAACAGCCAGTAATATGTGTAATATAAGCTTAACGCAACGTTTTGATTTCTTTGTGTGCTGCTAGAACTGAAAAAAATTGCTATTAATAGTATTGTCTGAGTGATGGGCAAGACCAACTAGTGACTTCGTACAGTGAAGATCAGACGACCTTATTGTGAGAGTTTATGATATGAATATTTCAGTCAGTTCGGCCAAGTCAAAAATTGTGGATTATTGTTAAATCACTTAAAATATACTCAAAGTGTCCTGTGTTGATGTTGTCATGGTGTTGATGTTGTCATGGTGTTTCTTATGCAGGTCCATACCTGGTCAAGAAATTCCGGGCTGATTTGGTGAGAATATTTGGAGACTCTTTCTTGAACTACGTCTACCACTCCAACGCGCAAGACCCCACGTAAGTTAGAACTTGAGTGAACTTCAGTTTCAATCCTGAACCTGTTGTGACATACTAATAGCAGATCAAGGATTTATTTCTTTCATAATAGTAATAGTATTATTCCTAATATCACTCACACCAAAGGAAGGAGTTGCTGTTTATGCATCACATCCATAGACCGTGCCACTGGTGGCGGCATTGTTATCCAAGGCACACTAATGTTGTACTGCTTTCAATTTTGAGCCATTTGTCCGAATGCAAACCACAATCTAAACAGTTGACGGTTCACATACAAACTTAAAAGTACACACATGAAATGGTCACAATCTATTATTTTTATTTTTATTATATATATATTTTACACACTGTTGCTGATGTTAAGAAAGCACCTGCATTCATGTATCTATGACAACACTGTTTGTGTGTGTCTATAGAGGTGAGAAGGCCTTCTTCACCATGCAGTTCCAATATGGCTGGTCCCTGCGACCTATGCTGGCCCGCATTGCATCCGATCTACCAGCATCGTGTCCCATGACCTTGGTTTATGGCACGCGCTCTTGGCTCGATAACAGCACGGGTGCTCGCGTGAAAGAGGAGCGCCCGTCTTCGTTTGTGGAGGCACATTACATCAAGAAGGCAGGCCACCATCTTCACGTAGAACAACCAGAAGAGTTCAACCGCATTGTCAATCGTACTTGTTTGTTAGTGGATCGAAATGAAGACGCACCACCTAGCTTGGATCCTAATCCAGATAGAACGTTGGATTCCACAGCTCAAGAGGATTCTGGTTAAGTCGGCCATATGCTATTGATCTTGTGGTTGTTGTCGTCACAGTCTATTTATTATTAGTATTATTATTTTGTTTTGTTATTATTATTATTGTTATTATTATTACAATTATTATTACTATTATCATTTTTATTATTATTAATTATCTATTTTTATTCCTCACAGCTGTCACCAATTATTCATCCGATACAAATGGCAACTGTTATCCATTGTATTGTTGTGCATTATTTATGAACTGCAACTCTATCTGCTGGTCCATTAATGTGTGTTTACCAGCACAAACCAATACACTACTCATCTATTCAATACTGCAGTGTCTCTCAGTCATTGGTAACTTCTTACCAGTCTCGTGTGTGTGTGTGTGTGTGTGGTGAGAGCATAGCTTCATGTAGGATTGTCTTTCCCTTGCTCTTGGTAGGACACTATTTGCTCTCTGTGCAATTCTATAGCCTTCCCTGGTTTTTAGCAGTGGAATAATACGACGGCTTTCAGGTACGACATTCTCATCCCTACACCTTAAATTAATAATGTGATGGTTTATCCACTTGGCTAACCAGGGGACAAGGAAATGGATTTGGCTATGAGTTCTTAGAGACAGGTTTTGTACATGAGCAAATAATTTTGTGATTTGTTCAACCAACTGACATGAAAGTCACTCTTTTACAAGTCCTTTTCAATAGTACTAGAGGGTTGGACTATACACAACAGTTTGCTCAACTGAACTTTCTCTAATGTATGTAGTTGCACTGCCGTATGGAGATCGCCATTTTATTTTATTATGAAACTGGTTTTTTAAGGGTTTTATGTTTGTTTTTGTTTTTAGTGATGTTGTCCAAAAACAAAGTAAACTAATTCTTAGCAAAAATCAATGAAGAATTTCCCAATTATTAGACTGGAATGTGAGGTGACTTCTCTGTTGTTATTTAAGGGAGGGGGAGGGTGGCATCCTACATTATGTGTTGGGGTTGAGGAAGGTGGTATTTGGTTTCTCTTCTTCCTGCAACGAGGGAATGTTCCAGTTATTTGCCCACAATTCACTTACTTTTATACAAAGCTTTGAGTCAAGAAACTACCACTGAAGTCATGCAAAACACACAGAGGCACATGTTGAAACATTCATTGGAGATCTCTCTCAATGATGATAAAGTAATATACAGTGTACATCTAGAAATAGAGGAAATAACTAAGTATATATGCATACTTCAGAGTTAGCTACAGAGACTGGACATATTTGTGTTCTTGAAATCTTGTTCATTCCACTTTTCCATTGTCAACATCGTCTTTATCATCATCATCAATTTCAAAAGTCTTTTCCTCTCTTTCCTGATCCTTACCAACAGCTATCTCCTCCAGTACTTTCTTCAGTTTCTCATTGAAGACTCTATCTTTCTGAGCGTGCACGTGGTGACTGGCTTTATTGAACACATAAATGTGCACGTTCCGTCGCTCCTTCTGGATGTCAGCTCCGCCTTGGTTGTAGAAGCTGGAGCACCCGCCATACATGAAGGTGATCGGGATGGAAGGGTCCATCTCTATGAGTGGCTGCTTCATTTCCATCCCTTCCTTGGCCCATAAGTAAGTGTATCCACTGATACTGGCGTAAGCTTTCTCTCCGCTGAATACACACAAGTATTTCACTTATCTTTCATGCATTACAACCACACCCATAATGATGTTGTTTTTTTTTAATTAGTCTTGCCACAATATTAGGTAGCTGTTATTGAAATTTATAATAATCGTAAAAAACTAACTTCATTTATGCAAGGTTTTGTAAGATGATAATTGTATATAAACTCCAAAGTTCGGGTTAGTAGGGTTTGTAACAAAACTACTATTACTCCAGCTAAAAACCCTTTACCAAATGTAACATAATGATCAAGGACTTCCATAATAATAATGTCGATGATGATGATAATAATGTAAATATAAATGAGAAATAATCTATAGTAATAAATAACACTCTTGTGTGCAGTAATGACAACGACAGTGGTGTGTATTACCACGAGCTGAACCGAGTTGGTAAAGCATCGTCATTAATAGGGAAAGTGTTAAGTTCAACCTGCTCTATATTAACAAGGAAAAAAAAAAGCTTCCATCACAGGTTCGAACCTACTACCATCGTCAGGAATTAATACCTGAGGGATTCTATTGGAGTGCCTTACTAACCTATTGTATCCTCTTCTCTCTTTTTTTTTTTTTTTTCCCTAAGGTCTTGCCCTGTCCCATCCCCTGCTCTATAAAAACTGAATGCTGGGTTGCTGAACTACATCATACATCATGAAAGAGTTTTAGGCCTACAGTAGCTAACCATAATCCATCATGGGTAAGAAAGGCAAAGAAGCAGGAGAACAAGAAAAATAGAAGCAGGTGAGAAAAGGCTGACTGATGTAACTACTTCAATGAAATAGAAAGGACAGAGATACTGAGGAGCAGGAGAGGGAGACAAAGGAGGATAAGGGAATCCATGAGTTGAAAAGAAAAACTGAGATGGCTCAGGAAGAAAGAGAGCAGGAGAGGGGAAACCATGCATAAAAATGCCTTATGTATGTTACTGCACTCCTAATTAGCACAAGTTAGTACATTAGGTGCTAATGTGTGGCCAAGGAACTCACTAGTAGAATAATAACTTACGTGGCATTAGATAATCCATTTGCATACAAAAAATACTTCATGCACTTCTCTCCATAGCTGTCTTTCTGCCCATCGGGTACAAACAGATCCATCAAGACTGACCCTTCATTCATAACACATTATAACAGTAATGACAACAACATTTTAGTGGCACTTACCAATAGAAATAGACCACCTCAGGGGATCAAATGGTTCTATATTGAAGTAACTGAAAACATCCATGGCAATCTTTTGCCAGGCTTCTGTCTTCCTTAAACTCACTTCTTCGTCTTTGGAAAGGATCCCCCAGGGCTCAACCAAAATCAAGTGGCATACATTGGCAGGGAATTTGACAGTATAAGCAGCTGCAATGTAGCCACCAAAACTATGCCCAAGGAAAATAAACTTCTTAATTTTCATCTGTTCCCTCCACCTCTCAATCATGTCTATCATCATGTCTTTGCTCCTCTCTGGGATGTCGGGAAACTCCACCCTCGAGCTGCGAGCAAACCCGGGCAGGTCCAAGCCATAAACGTATCTGTTGTAATTCAAGTGCCCAAAGTTCTTGTGAAATGATGCAAGCCCGCCTCCGAGTCCGTGTATCATCACAAGGGGGGCGTTGTCCTTCACTTTGAGCGGATGGTCTGGTTGAAACATGACGGCATGAATTTCATCCCCAGACTCAGTATTTACTTCCTCGTCAATAAAAATACTCTGGAAGCTCGTTGCCACTGTAACAAAACAAAAGAAAGGTATTTGGAGTTTTAATCAACTTATACAATTATTGACTGTTGTTGGAAAAGCTAAATGCTATACATACTTAGGGTTCAGCCTCACCATCATAATACTGCACACAGCATGCAAATATTGGGCTGGGTTGGCGGGAGGGGTGGAAGCTTATTCTTACCCTCTTCCCCTTCCTCCCCCCACCCTTCCCCACCTCCCAACTAGAATTCTGGAGGTGATGGCCAACCCTCAATAGATAGACACACTGTGACATGTAGCAATTCCCTTTACAATTTCAATTTCAATGTAAAGAAAAAGCATCATGAATGTTCACCCACTCGCTAGTCCTAGGTGACACAATATTAGATTACTTTTATGTGCATGCTCGAGCATAGGTCTAAAAATCTCACTAAAAACATTGTCTGATTTAGCCAAGTAAAAAAAAGGAGAAGAAATAAGATAACCCACTAATCAACTTACAGTCAATGTCATCTATCACTTCCTTCTCTGTTCTTATCAACTGCTCCTCTACAGTAGTGATGTGCATTACCAGTTGCAGTTCACTTATATTGTTCTCCATCCTCCTGTGAAGATCTTGCAGTCTCTCCAAGGTGACGGTAAGAGGCTGAACTACTGAGTCTGTACTGTTATCAGCTATGGAAGACTGTCTCCTGTTAGAACTAACCTTCTTGTTCTTGAAGAGCATTTTTACTTTAATCTTAAAGGCTTTAAACTTGGTAGGGTTTGAAACTTCGCTGGTATTTCCTGGATTATCACCCTTCATAACTTCATCATTTTCTTCTTCTGGGGCAGCAATAATTTTATGAAAGTGGAAAGATTCTTTAAAGGATCTGTGGAAATCTTGCTCCTTTTCCTGAAAGTAGCTCAATATACTTTTGATGTAATTGAGGGGAGTTGTTAAGGGATTCAGATCGCCAAGGATAGTGGGTCCTCCATCACCTACTGGCACAGAATGTTGATTGCTTTTGGACGCCATGGAATAGCAAAGTGCTGAGAGTAACTGAAGTAAATGTCACACCTTGTGCTGCGCTACTTCTCAGTATATTTCACACCACTGGAGCTAATGAATGATGTTCAAAGTTGTCACTTCAGTTACCAGGAGAGAATTAACACTTCCAATGGCTCTATGTGGCAATATAATTTCTATTGTGACTGCTATTTGATGTAGTTGATTGCCTTTGTCTATAATAACGCTCGTCAAATATAGCTTGCCATAAACTTTGGATTTGAGATGCTAACCCATATGCCAACTCTTCCTTAAATGTGGCAATAGCATGTTGCTACATCAAGTGAATTAGAGATGACGGAGACATTAACATGTAGAATTGGCAAATATCTGCAAGTAAAATAAAATAGCTATATACGATGTTGATAAAAGTTTCAGCAGCATTTCATGAATCTGAACCAATACATTCAGTCAAACCCATCAGTCAATATATTTGAACAAATCACACTGAAATAACCATGAGCCCACACCTTACCCAATAGCATCTTCTTTCTTGTGTGTGAGTGTGTGCCCGTGTGTGTGTATGCATGTGTGTCCTTGGCTCTGGGCCTGAGGTCCTGAGCTCAAGCCCCACTCTGGAAACTTTTTCTTCCTCTGCCGGTCCACACCCAGCTGTGATTGGGTACCTGGCATTTGCTGAGGTGCAAATTCAAGGCCTTTCTTTTCTCACGAATCAGTGATGGTCCAGGTGGGACTTTGGGTGCCCACACCACTTGCTGCGATGAATGGCCTGTTCTCCTGCGAGTTCCTAGCCCAGGTCCAGGAGTTTTGCTATCACTGCTCATAGTGCCTGCATAGTGCACAGGCATCCTGGCTTTGAGAGCCAAGTCAGCGTGACCCGCTAGCGATAGCAAGATAATTTGCATTTGTGTGTGTGTGTATGTATGTGTCAGCTACGATATATATATGTATCATGCATGGGTGTAGACAAGTACTCTGGAAATGGGGGGCTTAAATGCCCACCCACGCATTTATTTTATTTCTAGACTTGTATTTTATTAAAAATTGAAGGGTTAAGAATTATGGCTAGTTTGACCAAACAGAAAATTCAACAATTTCAAGCCACGTTTATAATACAAATAGTTAATTGAAGATACCAATTGAGATTTGACAAAAAAATATAGCTTATTTTATACTGTAAGAAGTCACTGATTGTTGTATAAAGTACAAGTCTAATACAATTCAATGGCAATATCCACTTCAAAAAGAAAACAATATAGTATAGAGCTCTACCACTTGGTTTAGTTACATCTCCCCCTTTCTTTTTGAGCTTTGGAGGGAGGGGGGGGGGGGGGGGGGTATAGTAACCCCCTATCAAAGTATGATATTTATAATTGGAAGATTTTGCTTCTCTGTCAGACCAGTATTATTTAAAGGGATAGAACTCTGACTTAGTAGTCTAGCTTGCTATAATATAGATTTGTGAATGAAAACATTCGTACAGCAGCATCCACCGCAAACCCGAGAAAGCGAGCTTATAGTTTAATAATAGATAACTTCAGAGGTGTGGCTGTTAAGGTGGTGTGGCTGTTAGGATGGTGTGGCTGTTAGGATGGTGTGGCTATTAAGATGGTGTGGCTGTTAAGATTGTGTGGCTGTTAAGATTGTGTGGCTTTCTCATTATTCCTTTTTAAATTGATAGTCTATAGTCATAGTCTAGCCGATCAATTTGGAAGCGAGACCCTTTACCCAATTTCCAACATTGAAGTTCGGTAAAGTTCACCTTGACAAATCCATGAATATCATTAAGGTGCCCACGCGTAAACCCAGAGTAGTTTGGAAGTTGTTAATTTAGTAATAAGTGGACACAAACTCCGTAGAAATTAACTTACCTGGCACAGAGGATACCGTGATCAAGGAGGCGGTTCTTCCAGGTGGAGACCTCGCATTGCACTTCGCTTGGTTGAAGCTTGCGATTTCCCCAAACGTGGGAAACTCGGGTGCGCAATTTTTGGTAGTGGGGGACTGCGTTCGCGCATCCCCTGGTGATATTACGATCAATGCAAATTCATTTCCCTAACTTCACCTTTACAGCTATGCAGATATGCTATTGGAGTTTCAGCAGTGTTGGTGTATTTTATTGTAGTCCAATCTCCATGTATATAGAAGCTGATGAACTCAGTCGAGCATTTCCCTAAACAACATTTTCTAGATGAACAATGATCCCACACTACTAACGTGTTGTCCTCTATAAAAACATCGTATTCTAAATGGCGTGCCTCTCAGATTGTTGGGAATATCGGACTCCCATGTGAGGCAAGAAGCCAGAACACTTGGGGAGAGTACCGCATTTATAGACAACTATGACAACAATAGGCAGTGTAATTGCGAGTTTAAGAATCACCAATTGACAGAACAGACTCAGTTGGGCCCCAACAAAATTACTACAACTATGGAATTGCACAAAAGGAAGAACAAAAAGGAGCATCAACACTCAACAGCAAGCAGCACTGAGGTGTCCATTGAGATTCACATGCAAGATGAACACTTGACGACTTCAAAAGAATCAGAGAAAAAAGACAAGAAAAATGGCAAACATAAAATAGTATTTAAGAAATCAGAAGAGACGAAGGACGAGAAAAAACAGGCATTGAAAGGTAAAATATTTAATACTAGTCAAAGTCATACTGAATATAACGCAGGTGGCTTCAATAATCGTACAGAAAAATCTACTACAGCAACAGAAAGGCTCAAGCTGCAGACAAAGAATGCTACTTCCAGTGCTAAAGAATTTGGTCAGGAAGTTAAAAATACTGTTACTAGCAAGGCTGGTGCTATAGCATCTGCAACTCCTGCAAATGCCAAAAAAGTAGCAGTAAAAATTGATACAGCAGCATCTGCTGCATATAGCAGTACAAAACATGCAATTTCTGATAAAGTGTCAAGTGCTAAAAAGACAGCAGAAAGTGGACTCCACACTGTGGAAAGAGCTGCAAAGGGAGCCAAAAATAAAGCTAGTAGTGGATTCCATAATGTAGAAACTGCCATGAAGACTGTGAGGCAGAATGGCTTCAAGATTGTTGATGAAATAGACGGTGCAGTGGGAAAGGCTGTGGCAAGGTCCGATGAACTCCTTCACCCAACATCTTTACAACACTTGATTGACTCAGAACGGCTGGTATTTAAAGGTAAATTATATTATTTTATTAAATCACTGTTTAAATGCATTAGTGTGAATTTTATCATCACTATCATTATTATTTTTTATTTTTTTAATTATTTATTGTTGTTGTTGTTGTTGGTATTATTATTATTATTATTATTATTAGCTATACAGTGTACATCCCAATAAACAGAACAATAAATGAATGAACATAAATGTTTATCCTAATACATGGCCCAATGTACCCATGCAATTAGAGGTTTTGTAATGCTTGCTGCTGCAAATCATGCAACAAAAACTTGCAGCATATCTTGGCTGAACTATTTCCCTCATTTTATATTAACACGGAACTGTAGGAAGCAAAGTTGAAATGGTACAATTGATAGGCATACCATTTATTATTGCTTTCAATAATGCATTGTGGGGCACAGTAGTAATGGCAGAAAGCTGTATAGAAGGTAGCTTGCTCAATTATCAATTTTCTTGCTAAAACTATACAACTACAATAATTTGCTCAAAATCTCCAATTCCATCGTGATTTTACCGAGCAGTAAGTTACCACTTGCCCAAACTTGCACTGCAAATAAAAAGGAATAAACAGCTCTGCCATAGCCAACTGCTAACTGGAATCAACATCTCCAGGAACTAACACAGTAAAAAGCTTTAAAATAGTATACACTACTAAATATTGGCCACTTTTAGTTATATTATTTCCAAAAACAGGACACAGAATTTACTTATAACATCTTCACCTGTCTTGATAGTCATGATTTGATTTGTTAACAGGTTCAGAATTGACTGAATATTGCATATGCCACAAAATCATATTCAGAAAAAAAAACAGAAATTGATTTGCAAGAAAAGCTACATTTAAAAGCGTGTGAGCAAAAAAAATATATTATTAATGTAATGAGAGTTTCATTGAAGCAACTGAAGTGCAGCTTATTAATTAACATCTGACAGTAATCCCAGACATTCCTTTGGTTGCAAACAGGTATCCTAAATATAGAAAATGAAACTACAGTGTGGACTACATGAGACAATCATGTTGTCCTTCATCTTCAGTGAGGAAACATGATGTCTGGCAGAAAGTGTCTGAGGAAGTCACAGTTTGTTAGTAAATTTGTTTTGATAATATTCTTCAAAGGATTCATAATTTACCTGTGGAAGTCCTGTAACTGTGCTCTATTATGAAAACATTCCGCAGCCAATAAATTCTTGTCACGCTTGCTATAAGGATCAAGATTCAGAATTTTTCCACGTCAGATTTGTTTTTTAAAAACAGAGGGCAGGGTAGCCTCAATAACATGTATTTTGTGGTTTAAGGTATTCATATAAGAAATCTTATTGTGCCCCCCCCCTTTCCTGACATCCATATTGACACTGTTTGAAAGTATCCTTGCAAAATTCCAAGTTTTTGTCCCAATTACTACACATCTTTATGTAATTTATAGTGGGTGTGGCTTGGGTATGGTCAAGTGTTTGACCCATGGGTAGTCATCATTCCCATTGCCACCACATATATATATATTATACTGTGTATTACCATGTGTCACAATATGTTATTATGTGTAACAATGTGTTACCATGTGTCACCACATGTCACATTGTGTCACAGTATGTTACCATGTGTCACAATGTGTTACAATGTCAGGGGAAGATTTAGGGGGGCTCGACTGGTGTCGTACAAGCCCCCCTTTTTTCAGAAAGAGCCCTCATTTTTTTAGCTAGTCTATTTCTTACCGCTTAAAAAGGTATACAAATGACTTATTGTCCGCGGTCTTTCCTACTCTAATACTCACGATCGTCTAATGAGTGCACCCCTACTTATGGGTATGCTGAGTTAGGATTTTTTGCTATTCGTTGTCCTTTTATAATCTAGCAGACCAAGCTCACAGTATGCCAGAGCTGAGCAAGTATAACATTAATTACTGACAGTATTAGTATTGTATTTAGTGGCTATTCAATTTTTTCTTGATGGTTGAATCATAGCCTAATGCAACTACTTCCAATATTAGCTAGAATGTCTTGTAGTTTCATTTTTTCATGAAATCAGTTTCCATTTTTTTTCATGATTAACTTATCTATTGACTCGTTTTCACAGTAATATCTTTGTAAACTTGTTTTGTTCTTAGTTTTAATTTTTCCTTCTTGATTTTACCTGTTCATTACGTCAGTTCTAAACAGTTAGATTGTAATGCTAATTATTGTGTGAATGAATATTACAATATAATCTTGTATGAAATACAATATATATATAACATTTTCCATAAGTAGCTCTCGCTACGTTGAAAAGAGCCCCCCCAATAAAAAAATCCTAGATCCGCCTCTGAATGTTCCTCCCTATAATTTCCAGTGGTACCATATGTCATCACCAGAGAGTTGGTTGATGGATCATTTTGAGCTGCCCATCAAGATAACCATTTCCTAATGTTTTAATTGCTCCCATACTGTTAAGCAACCATCAATCTAGCTGTATATGTACAACTCTCTCGTACAACCTTTCATATGCTGCTGTTCCATATTTTGTTATCATAGAGTTGGTTTTTTAGCTTTGCTTAAAAAGCAATCTCTTTCTTCCCCCTTGCAGAGCAGTTTTTATATAAATTTAAAATTATTATAATAAAAGTGATTGACATAACTTTAATAATGAATTCCGTACATACTCTCGGCATTACTATGACCCAGCTGGATGGGTTACTAGTTACTATGGAACCACTTGTAGAATATCTGGTAAAGGACAATAGTTCACCAAATTTAAACAACAGGGTTCCAATCTTAATGTATCCAATCTGATATTCAATATTTCGGTTTTTTTTTATTTGTTATTATTGTTTTTCAAGATGTTAAATCCAAGTATCAGATTATGGATGTTGAAGTTGAGCAAGAAGGAGGAGTCACTATACGTACCATTTTCTTTGAACGAAGAAGGAAAGGCTTCGTGAACAGACTTCCCATAGTGTTGATTCACGGACTTGGAGGAGGTCTGCCATGCTTCCATAGGAACTACGACTTCCTCTGTCAAGACAGGAAAGTGTATGGAATTGACCTTCCAGGATTTGCCATGAGCTCTAGACTCTCCTTTCCTACTTCTCCTCTGGAGTGCAGGGATTTCATCATCACCCTCGTAGATAAATGGAGAAAGGCTATGAACATTGAGAAGTTCATTCTGCTCGGCCATAGCTATGGTGGTCACATATCAGCAGCGTATGCTGTAAAATATCCCAAACATGTTGGACATCTAATCTTGGCTGATCCTTGGGGGATTATTCCAAAGGAAGAGGACAAAACTAGAGATGACCCCCAACTATGGCAAAAGGCAGCCATGTCTGTTTCTAATCTGATGAAATCCAATCCTTTCTCCATTCTTCGAGGAGCTGGTCCACTTGGTAAGTTAAATGTTAGCTAGGGAGAGATGTGGTAAAGTAACAGAGAGATATTTGATATACTACTTTTGGACATAGCTAGTACAATCGATATGAAAGTTGGTAAATTAGCAAAACATTTCGAATCTGTGAATGCTTCATCAGTTGTGAAAATTTTTATGCTGAAAACGAAACAAAAACAACAAAAACCTGGGGAGATTAGTTGATTTACCAACTTTCAAAATAACATCAACTGTACAGTATATAACAGAGAGACAGTAACATGGAGAGAGATATGGTAAAGTAGTAATGCCCAGGAAAGTATGGTAACGCAACGCCAGAAAGTATGTAAAGAAACGCCAGAACGTATTGGTAAGCACCGGCCAAGAGGTTGGTTTAAAGCAACGCAGAGGATGGTAAAGCAACGCCAGGAAGGTGATGTGGTAAAGCAACGCCAGAGGTCTGGCAAGCAACGCCAGAGGTTATGGTGTAAGCAGGTATGGTAAAGCAACGCAAGAGGTATGGTAAAGCAACGCCAGAGGCATGGTAAAGCAACGCCAGAGGTATGGTAAAGCAGGTACGGTAAAGCAACGCCAGAGGTATGGTAAAGTAACGCCAGAGGTATGGCCAGAGGTATGGCCAGAGGTATGGCCAGAGGTATGGTAAAGTAACGCCAGAGGTATGGTAAAGTAACGCCAGAGGTATGGTAAAGTAACGCCAGAGGTATGGTAAAGTAACGCCAGAGGTATGGTAAAGCAACGCCAGAGGTATGGTAAAGCAACGCCAGAGGTATGGTAAAGCAACGCCAGAGGTATGGTAAAACAACGCCAGAGGTATGGTACGGCAGAGTATGGCCAGAGGTATGGCCAGAGGTAGGTGCCAGAGGTATGGTAAAGCAACGCCAGAGGTATGGTAAAGCAACGCCAGAGGTATGGTAAAGTAACGCCAGAGGTATGGTAAAGTAACGCCAGAGGTATGGTAAAGCAACGCCAGAGGTATGGTAAAGTAACGCCAGAGGTATGGTAAAGTAACACTGGTACAAACGTAAATAACACAGGTACAAAAACAGAGATGGAAAAGTAATTAAAACCAAAGTATAACTAAAGAGATATGGTAAAGTAACACCGAAGAGAGAGAGAGAGGTAACACATAAGATATGGTATAGTATATACTAATCGTAATTAATGTCATGTACAAATTATTGAATTGTAAGCCACTGGTTAAATTAACCTGAGGAGGACTTAGGCAAGAAGTCTAAATCGGTTAGATGTGTTGAATATGATTGATATAAATTCCACAATAAATGAATGAATAAATAAAACAGCTGGAGGTTATAATCAATTGTGGACAATACAAAAACCTCGTGATTTTTAAATAGTTGTATATACTTCAGTTTACTCAAGACTCATAGCTATTAATGATGAAAATTATGTTGTTGGTTGTATTCCTAACTTCCTATCCACAGGCCCAGTTCTAGCAAACAAGTTCCTACCAGAAGACATGAGAAGTGCATATGGAGAAGATTGTGCTAATTACTTCTATCATGCGCTGGCTCAAAGAAATGCCAGGTAAGTCTTCCTCTACTCCTTTGACTTCCTCCCACAGCCAGATGCCTCAAATACTGTCCAAGATGTCTACTCTTGCACATGTAGTCTTCTACTGTAATTAGTAGCACGTGCTCCATACAAGTCCTATCCTGACCACTATAGACACTGCCAAGAATATTTACAATTTCTTGGCTTTACTACAAGTAACTGTAGCCTAATTAGCTTGGCCTAAAGGGGATGCACTGTTTTATTTTCCCTTGCTCTCTTTCTTCTTATTACTATTGTGCTGCTAGTGATTCTAAGGTCTTGTAGCTGATGACTGATAAACTGTTGGGTCTCGGTTGAATTAAGTGACTGCCACCAGTTCTCTTCCCTCTCAGTCACTATACTCCCTATACAGTAGTAGCCTAGCAACAGTGGATAATTTTGTCAGTAATTGATGAAATACAAAAATGAAATGAGTAGAAAGAGACCAAGAACACTCTGAGGACCAGATAATTGTTAATGCCAGACTAACCAAATATCTCTCCCATTTGTTTCCATCCTTTGACTTAAAAGGAACTACACCACCACCAGTAGATATGTCACACTTTTTTAATTGTAATATACTTCTTGAATTTTTTTTGTCTCCTAGAACTTCTCTTCATGTTTGTGCACTGTGTGTTTTATTGGTCAGTTTTACTGTGGGTCTCAGAGGTCAGCATAGGTGTGAAGATTCATGGAATAAACAGGAATGGGATAGCTAATGACCTTTTAAGTCTTCCCTGAGCTAACTTGAAATACTTATTTACTCTAGAAATAGAGATGGGAGAATGACCCTTTAGGTTTATCCTTGAGCAAACTTGGAATATTTAATAATGATTTTAATATTCATAAATTATATATAGCTTTTTTGTATTTTGTTCTTGTTTTTGTTTGGCTTTTGTTTGTTTGTCCAGTTGTTGTTGTTTTTTTATTGTTTGGTTTGTTTTTGTTTTGTTTTTCCCAGTGGAGAAGCTGCCTTCTCAGTCTTGAGTGACTACGAGTATATATGGCCTGCAGATGCCATGAAACCACACCTCTCAAAACTGACACCATCTGTGCCCATCACATTCATATATGGTGAGAAGTCAGCATTCAACAACCAAGGTGGTGAAGACATAGGGAAGGACCGTGATAACGTCTTCGTACCCAACCCTTTACCAGACATCGGGCATCACGTTCAGATACAGAATGCTCATTTGTTCAATGAACGATTGAAAGACATCATGTCCAGAGTTGACTGGAACACTGACAAGTGCAAGAAAATAAAATGACCAGAGAGCCAACTATTAGCTGTATAATACTCATTCACATTAGTGTTGTCAAGACCCCTGCATAATATTCCGAGCTAATTATAGTTTCCATGACAGTGTCCTGTTCTTGTTGTATCACCTCATCCTTTGTTTTAATAGTATGTAATATGGCAATTTTACAGGAATGGCTACAATTGCTTTTAACAGTGCTCACATGGGGGGGGGGGGGGGGGTGAGCAAAGGTTGCATGCATTACATTGAAATAAAATGCAATTTTGCAAATTTATATCCTATTCCTAATTATGAATCGTACATAATCTACTTATAATACTTGGATGCACAAATATCCTATTAACTTTGATGCTTTGCTTCATTTATATCATTCTCAGTACTATCAACCATTCTTCTCCATTTTACCTATTCTCTATGACTGCATTTTTCTTTTCTTCTGTTCCAGATGAGAATATCTATCCTGATCAGGAGAATGGATATTTCTGACTTTGTTTCATCAAAAAACAAGTGAAAGCTGGCTTTTCTAGCACAATTGTTTCTTCCTTGTCTATAACTAAGGTAATTTAAAATTAGCATTTACCAGAGATCAAGTGTCTGAACATACACAAGAGTTAGAAGAGTTAGAAGGAGTCCAGTCTTTCCATTGATGATACTCAACTAGATCACGAAAGCAAGCTAGAGACTCCCCTTTCACGACCTTACAGAGAAAGCTCGTGCGAAGAGCTGGAAAAGGGGATTATGCTAAGGAGACTCATTTTCACTTTGCTTCAGAGATATCATTGGGATTTTTTACAGCGCGCGTAAACCATTGCGTGAATCGTAAATTTCCGTCATCGCGCGAGCCTTAGAGTTCAATACAAATTTATTTGCGCTCGACGACTGGGAATTGGCTTCATGAATTATTCATGAGTTTTAGAAACGGTTAATGAAATTAGATCAATATTAAAATAATTTTGTTATCTATGAGTAGTACAAAAAATTATTACTATTAAAATTCCAGACCTCAACCGGGAGCAGGTGCTAAATTATGTCAGCCAAATTGATACCACTTTTTTTTTTTTTTTGCATAAGATACAGGCTTCAGACCTTACAGACACACTTTAGCCTCCAATAAACTATAGTATTTCCAAAAATCACCCTGTACCCATGAGCCTACCTCATGTTATGAATTTTCTTATGCAGTGGCATTGTGGCTGTGTTTACCTCACAGAGTTTCTGAAACATAGGCATATTAACAATAGATAGCATAAAAATATATTACAGATTGTGTGGACTGAATTATAATTAGATTTGAGTGTGTTGAAAAAGCAAGAACAAGAAAACATACATGTATAAAAAAAATAAAAATATTTAAAATTTAGGATGGCTCAAATGAGCAGACATGGAGATTGTCATTTGATAAAGAAAAAGGTCCTCAAAAAGTATGCACACTCTGTTCTCAGCCCATTCAAATATGTCTCCTGCACCAGATTAAAATTCCCGAAGATATTGATGATTTCATGGATTGGGTGTTTGGAGAAGATGAAGAAAATATCACTTTGTCTGAGAAAGAAGATAATATTCAATAACTAGTGCTGTGGCAACATATTAGCTATCCATATAAATCGTGTTATATATATATTTTTTGCAACACTTTTATAACTATTAACATTTTTTGTGCATTCATTGTGAACATATAAAAAAGAAAATCAAACAAACAAGTTCTTCCAAGTTATGTATCTCTAGCAAAAAATACATATACATATTCTTCTTCAGTGACAAAATCTTAACTGAAGTTGAAAAACAACAACACGCTTTACTCACAAAAGTAAAACTCCCTATTCCATTCTTATACAATCTGGTATTAGCTATAGATATGCCTTCACAAAGAATGCTCAATCTATAAAAACAAACCCATACATACCTGGAAATACTGTCTCTTCTTTGTGTCCGAACTTAGACGCCATAACCCAGGAATGGCCTGTTTATAATGACGTAATGCAAACATTAAAATCACGTGAGCTAACGTTTGGCGGTAATACTGGAACAACTTCATGTACTGAATTTCCCCAGACCCTACACGGAGTGTTAGGGTCTGGCTTGCGAGGCTAGGTATCACGCCTCTTCCTAGAAAGTTCTCTCGCCCCCTTCGCTTGCGGAAACCAACAACGCAGCAGGAATACGTCCTCAAAGATGGCATGTGGCGCCTGTAGCAAGTAATGTGACTTATGACGTCACACGCAGGCCCAAAACATCGCCACCCGTAAATGGCGAAGAAACAAAGCCTCCTACGAGTAACTGATAACAGAGATTATCACACCGTCTCCTCTATTTTGAAGAAGAACGACTCCTTAGAAGCTGTAACAAAAGTATTGAACTATGTATGTGAGAGAGGTGATGATAGGTTAGTGAAAATAGCTGTACAGAATACTACCAAAAGTATTGTCTGCTTTAATGATAGCTAGTGAATATGGCAATGCTGAAGAAGTTAAAATACTGCTAGAGAATGAAGCTCAGGTGTATTTGCAAAACAATAGAGGGACATCTGCTTTAATAATAGCCAGTCAAAATGGTCATTCTGAATTAGTTAAAATGCTACTGGATAATAATGTTCAAGTGGATTTGCAAAATAATAATAAGACGTCTGCTCTACAGATATCGAGTTATAATGGCCATGTTGGAGTAGTTAAAATGCTGCTGAAGAGATATGCGCAGGTGGATTTGCAATAAGTCTAGTCAAAGAAAGGCATAGCTATTGCTGAACAATAATCACTATCTTGATCATCAAATGCATTAATCATTAATCAATGCTTAATGTTTTTTTACTCGTACATTTACATGTATGCTTCAATTGCTATTACATGCTGATTGAGTTTGTATATTATATAGGTTCACAACAGTATATAATTGTTCGTATCCACTAACCTCCAAAAGTAGTTACTCAATCAAGGATTTCACCACGTGCTGCTCTGTGCTGCTTCATAACTGCTTCCCGGGGTCCGCGCAGCCGTAAACAATAAATTGTTAGACTGCCTTATATTCGCGTATTGTCTAGCGTCGGTTGTAACACGTGTATGTACAGCGTTGAAACGCTTTGTACTAAGAGCGCACATGATCTGTTTCCAACCCACGGTAGGTTTAATCATCGTCACAAAAAATACAAGCGGAATTCGTATATCAATGTATGAGTTGTGGGGCTCCCGGTACCCTAGCGATTTGACGCAGTGCTGAGAGAGACGGTCAAAATGGCTAGCATACAAAGCCTCCAACAAGCGATTGATGTTGGGGATTACCAAACGATATCCTCTATTTTGAAGGAGGAAGGCTCATTAGAAGCTGTAACACAAGTATTGAAACATGGATGCCAGAGAGGTGATGATTGGTTGGTGAAAATAGCTCTGCAAAACACTACCAGGGTGGTAGTAGAATTGATTGACAAGAAAGAATATCTTCTACATACAGCATGCAAAAATGGATACTGTGCAGTGGCAGTTTTAATGTTAGAAAATGGTGCTCAGATAAATATCCAAGATAGTTACGGGAGGTCTGCTTTAATGATTGCTAGTAAGAATGGCCATGCTGAAGTAGTTAAAATGCTGCTTGAAAATGAGGCTCTGGTGGATATGCGAAATAATAAGGGGAAGTCTGCATTAATGATGGCTAGCAATAATGGCCATGCTGAAGTATGTAAAATACTACTAGAGAATAAGGCCCAGATAGATTTGCAAACTAAAAATGGTTGGTCTGCTTTCATGAGAGCTAGTAATAATGGCCATGCTGAAGTAGTTAAAATACTTCTCGAGAACAAGGCCCAGATCGATTTGCAAACTATTAATGGTTGGTCTGCTTTCAGGAGAGCCAGTCAGAATGGCCATGCTGAAGTAGTTAAAATATTGCTGGAGAATAAGGCTCAGGTGGATTTGCAAAATCATGACGGGTGGTCTGCTTTAATGACTGCTTGTCAGAATGGCCACACTGAAGTAGCTAAAATACTGCTAGAGAATAAGGCTCAGGTGGATTTGCAAAATAATAATGGGGCATCTGCTTTAATTATAGCTAGTCAGAATGGCCATGTTGAAGTTGTTGAAATACTGCTAGAGAATAAGGCTAAGGTGGATTTGAAAAATAATACTGGGTGTTCTGCTTTAATGACAGCTAGTGTAATTGGTGATGTTGAAGTAGTTGAAATGCTGCTAAAGAATAAAGCTCAGGTGGGTCTTCAAAACAGAGGTGGGGCATCTGCTTTAATGCTAGCTAGTTTAAATGGCCATGCTGAAGTAGTTAAAATATTGTTAAGGAGTAAAGCTCAGTTGGATCTTCAGAATGAAGGTGGGGCATCTGCTTTAATATTAGCTAGTCTATATGGCCATGCTGAAGTAGTTAAAATACTGCTAGAGAACGAGGCTCGGGTTGACTTGCTGGAGAATGATGGGTGGTCGGCATTGATGATGGCTAGTGACAATGGTCATGCTAAAGTAGTCACAATACTAGTTAAACACAAGGCTCAGGTGGACTTGCAGAAGAAAGATGGATTGTCAGCTTTATTGATAGCTAGTAAAAATGGACATACTGAAGTGGTTAAAATATTATTACAGGCTGAGGCTCAGCTACATTTTCTTGGAAAAAACGGAATTTTAGCATTTAAGAAAGAGAATGCAGAAGAGATGGATATATTAATTGAAAGCATTTCTTCAGCTTTGAAGTTAGCGAAACGTTCCAATGTAATTCACATACTGCAAGAATATTTGAAAAAAGTAGCACCATGGCAGCAAGTGAAATCTTTAACTGATTTACAAACATCTCTTACAGAGTCTGCAATAACAATAGACTGTAATGTAGAGGAGTTGAAATTAAGAAATTCAGAGAAATCATTAAAGAGAGAAGTTGAATCAAGTCAAATTGCAGTGGAGGCAGACCAGAAAGTGCAGCAGCTAGAAAAGAAACTGAAGGAATTAAATCAAAGTGAAGAGGATTCGAATAGAAGTGCTCAGAATATGGAAAAAAGCATGAAAGAATCAGACAAGCCAGCTGAGCATTTGAAAAGTATTGATGAGTCAGAATTAAAAGTAAAGCAGCTATTTTTAAGTACAGATGAGCCAGACGGAAGAGCAATAGAGTCGATTCAGGGAGTAGAAGAGTTGAGGAGAAAATTAGAGGAATTGGTAAAGAGAGATGTTGAATCAAGTCAAAAAGCAATGGAGGCAGACCAGAAAGTACAGAGATTAAAAGAGTTAATTCAAGGAGAAGAAGAATTAACTAGAAGAGCCCAGAATTGTGAAAATGCAGTGAAAGAATCAAGATCAAATGAAAAGCAGCTAAATTGGAGGGCAGAGAAAGCAGAACAAATAGCAGCAGAGGCAGATAGAAGAGCAAAGAAAGCAGAAAAACAAACAAATCAACTAGAGGCAGAGACTGACAGAATAATACAACAATTGGAAAAAAATTTAGCCGAGTCACATCAAAGAATACAACAGCTAGATCGAGCATTAATCGTATCGAGAAAACTTGTTGAAGAGTCAGAGGAAGAAGTACAAAAATTAAGAAAAAAAGTTCAGGATCTAGCAATCGTGGTTGAAGAGTTACAACAATTTATAAGTGCCAATGATGAGCAGTGGTCAGTCAGATGCGAAGATATTAACTTAACGGGTCCAGAGATAGGAAGAGGAGGCTGGGCTACAGTCACTGTAGCTGAATATAAGGGATTACAAGTCGCTGTTAAGCGAATTCATGACCGCATTGTTAGCCCTCACAATATGGAACGGTTTCGTAGAGAAATGCGCATGGCAGCTAGACTACGTCATCCTAACTTAGTCCAGTTCATAGGAGCACCATTAAAAGGGAATATGATGATAGTCATGGAGTATATGCCTACAAGCCTACGAAAGGAACTTGAAACTGACGGATACTTAGCACCAAAACTTGTCAACTACATAAGCCTCGACATAGCCAGAGCTTTAAACTATCTTCACTTGATGCATCCTGATCCCATGCTCCATCGCGACATCAGCAGCGCAAATATCCTTTTAGAACCTTCTCCGCCACCAAAAGTTTGGAAAGCCAAAGTAACAGATTATGGTTCTGTAAATCTAGTCCATATGTTGAGTACCGAGAATCCTGGATGCCCAGCTTATTCAGCGCCAGAGGCCAGAGTCCCTAGCAAACAGTCATCCAAAATGGACATCTACAGCTTTGGTGCTTTGATATTAGAAATGTTGACAGGTAGGTTTCCAATTCCAGAACGAAGGCTAATCTTGTTCAGTCAAGTTCATCATGAACAACTATTGTGTCTGATTAAACGATGCTTGTCTGTTCAACCAGAAGACAGACCAAGTGCTGGAAGTATTATTTTGGAACTACGCCCCTAATATTTTGACTTATTATGTTTTCATGCCATTTTGTAAATATATCCAGAACATTTTATTGAGTTGATGTAAAATTATAATAAGAACACTCATATACATATTTTTATAATCATACATTTTTTATGCTTTCATTTTTTTGTGAATCAATTTGTTAGACTATTATTAGAGCATTCGTATGAATTCATAACTAAAGAAAAACCACCAGCTATCAAAACATATACGTGTATAAGTTTGTACTTTTCTATTTCATTTATATATAGTATGTAGTATGTTTTTCATATCAAAATAAAATCATTTGTAATTACAAAGAATTATCATTAATTTCATCAGCTTGTTATAGATAAATACTGACCTTTGTACTGTTTGGTAGTGTTTCACACCTTTACAGTTTGTTTATGCAACTGAAAGTTCACAAAACTTACATAATCATAACAACCTCCCACCTCCCACCCTTTTTTCACTCAGTTTGTCTATGCAACTGAAAGTCCACAAAACTTTTATAATCTCTTACCCTTTTTCAAACATTTCATAATCTATTCAATCAGACATCACAAGTTATTGCATAATAGTATTAATGTGCATATGTATATTAATAAAAACATTAATATTAAATGATTCTTATTGTTGAATGTGTAAGAAAGAAATAAGTGTCATATAATATTTTATACCTCTGGAAAATTTAGCTACCCCATCATAGTTCCATTCTAGAAACACATCTTTTGTCTTCCTATAACAAAATAATAATAATAATAACAACAACAACAACAACAACAATAATAATAACAACAACAACAACTTCAACAACAACAACAATAATAATGATGATAATAATAATGCTGACGATGATAGTATGGATTATGGATGATGGTGATGTTGATGATTGATGATGATGATTGATGATGATGAGGATGATGATGATGATGATGATGATGATGACGAAATTCAAATGACTATGTTTACACCCACGGGTCTGCATTCACATGTATGATACTCCTTGTTGTCTGTATTTCTTATACTGGCTGGTAATGCGTTAGGTGTACAAGTTATTTTCATCATAAATTTCATGTATTTTTGGTCCAGACTTATTGAAAAAGTTTGGTAGCTTAGATATTGTTAATCGCGAGAGGGTTACAGTACTCAGTTTTGTCAGTCGGTCAGTCAGTCAGTCAGTCAGTCAGTCAGTCAGTCAGTGTAACATTTTGATGCTTGTTTCAATCTTCGGGAATCTTCAATCTTTGGGAATCTCCCAAGATGGCTTTTTGTTGTGTGATAGAATTCACCTAGTACATCCTGATCCCATGATCCATTGTGATATTAGCAGCACAAACATTCTTCTAGAACCTTTTTCACCTCTTTGGGAAGCCAAAACCACAGGATGCTGTGAATTTAGTCTGTCACAGTTTGTGTAGCCAAGATTTTTCAGAAGGGGATGGAGGTGGTGTGTATAAACCGTTGTGAGTCTGAATTTAGTAACTATTTTTGCTTATGAATCATTTCGCTATTTTATGAAAATATTCAGCCTAAATTGACTCAATATCTGACTAATGAGAAAAAGCATTCAATATCATATCAGTTAAATACCTTGCAGTGAATTAATAGGTAATGAAATAATGGTCCTCTTTTTGAGAACATGAATTTACCTGATAGAGAACATGGTATTAGCTTGTAAAGCAAACATGGATCTTTTATACAAACATGAGCTTAGTGGAAGTGTATAGTTGAGTGAGTGGTTCATTCTATTTGGGCACATTGAGTTAATTACATTAATAGCTAGTGGCCATAAACTTGCAGCTGCAGTTAGGCTGTATATTATATTATGTATGCTATCACCTTGCGATGACACTGTTTGTATGAATATGCCATGTGCTGTCACATGATTTCAATGAATCTCATTTAAACGTGTACTTATGAGGGCGTGTAGAGAAATAAAAATGGGGAATAAACAAAGCCTCCCACAAGCAATTGCTATCAGAGATTATCATGCAAGTCTCCTCTATTTTAAAGAAGGATAGAAAGTATATAAACTTGGGCCATAGCAACATAATTGATTTAGCTAATGAGTTTGTGTGGGTGGATACGTAGGCGGTGTGCCAGCACCCTTAAAGCATGGATGCAAGAAAGGTGATGATGATAAGCTAGTGAAAATAGCTTTACAGAACATTACCAAAAGTACAGTAGAACTTATTGACAAGAAAGAATATTTTTTATTTTTTTATGTGTGTGGTTTCTTTGGTTTTCACAACTGCTGGTATTCACAAGGTTATTATGTCATCGGTTTAAAGTGAAGGGTTGGCACATAATTTATTTTACAACTTGTGGTCAATATTTCTCAAACTGGGGGTAGCTCATGAGATAGTTAAAGTATATTTGCACAATAAGTTTCAACACAAGTTATGTTACTATAGAGACTTCACTTAGAAGAAAATGGTTGTGCCGCATGGTTTACACCAATGATGATCTTCCAGATGACAGTGGGGTTCTTTTCCAGCAGTGCCAGACAACTGTGCTGAAAGACATCTGAGCTTGCCACTAGTGGATTTGTTCACAAGCTCTTACTAAAGTAAATTATGATAGCTATTGATGTTCATTATTTTCTACTTCTTGTATAGGTCCAGACTTGGAGAGACTGGCATCTTCCAATCATAAGACAGAACTATATCTCAACTATAGGATAGTTCACCTTTTATCCAAAATTTCCTTAAAAGTAGAGCTCCAATTCAATTTGAAGTTACCCTTATAAGGAAATATAGGTGAATTATCCTACAGTTGGAGTTTCGTCCTATGTATATTATTATTATTATTATTATTATTATTATTATTATTATTATTAATTATGAAATAATTTCCTCTTGAGTGTAAAAATAAACTGTAAATGTGGTGGATGCTCAGGATGATTGAGGTGGATTGGGCATATTTCTGGTACTGCGTTTTTGAGAAGCCAATTAAAGATTTGTGTACTAAGGTGGAGTACAGTTTAGACAATTAGCGATATTGTGGAAAGACAGTTGGCACATCGCAGATTCCTGAATGGGTGGGGCTTGTTAGTGTCGGAATATTTACACCCTCTTTCTTCTCTCGCCTGGCTCGTGTAACTGTTGGTTAGTGTGGTCTCCGGAGGTGAGCGCAATGGAGGCTTGGACTTCTTCTATCAAGATGCCTAGTAAAGAGGAAGAAGACGCGTGGGGAAGAAGGGTGAGTTTCCCCCCTCTTCTCTATTGTTGTTTTCGCCGAAAAGATACCATTTCTAGTGTTAAGTCGAGGGCTAGCAATGGCGACAAACGGTCACCTGGAAGGCTGCTTCTTCTCGTGTGTGGCGCGTAGTTATCTGTTTCACAGTCTGATTGGCGTGGCCTATTATAGAAACTCTGGAAAGACAGGAAGTATTGATTTCTGGAAGTCAATACTGAATGGTCGAGTGAACACAAACATTGTTGTGTAGAAACACAAAATACCTTCCATAGTGCCACACATTATAATGATATATATCTACAGCCCTTATAAGGGCAAAGTTAACTCTTAAAAGTACATACAGCCTAGATAGGGTATTCATTATTCACAGGAAGCCCTTTAAACGGACCATATGGCTGCTCCACAGACGGTACCTCTTATAAGGTAGCTTGAGATTGGACTCAGTAGTTAAGTTTGTTAGCTGTAGCTACTACTTTGCTGAGTGTTGCTGAAGAGTTCCAGCTGGAGCAGTGTTAGTGACCCAGGGATAGTTATGTCTGTTCTTCGTATGTTAGTCAAGAGAAGGTCCTCTGGCATCAGTAGTTATGTGGATGCCATGCAACAGGATGAAGCAGAGGTGAGCGATGAAACACAAGCTTCAGAAAGAAGCCTTCTTAGTTGTAGCAGCTCAGAACTGTTAGCAATTAGTGTAGCATGAGTGTGCACAATCTGGC
>WLWD01003437.1_pt1 | contig 49994 bp, 33 predicted proteins | sample 6712731 | NCBI WGS metagenome assembly WLWD01 (sample SAMN12718690, study PRJNA576275) | sponge metagenome | isolation source: marine sponge | host: Mycale hentscheli | place: New Zealand: South Island, Marlborough, Capsize Point | collected 2014-11-01
TCGCCAAGTGCATTCCTCTTTTGCCACATTTGTGGTCAAGCCAACTCAACTTGGACATACTATAACATAATTGATAGTTTATTAAAATGCAGCTGATACTTTTGGATATTGTTATAATACTTAATTAGGCATGAAGAAATGTTTCAGATCATCTAGTATATATTGTAAAGTATTTTTTGAATGTACATTATGTTCTCGTACTAATAGTGTTTTATAAAACTTGTACATGGAGCACCACAACCATCTCCAAGAATTCATCATGCCACTGTTTGCCTTGATTATAACAACACCAATCCACAGTTGTTAATAGCTGGTGGACATGATGGCAAAGCTTTAAGTGATGTTTGGTGTCTTGATGTACGAGCACAGAGTTGACAACAGGTAAGATCATATCATTATAGCATAGCTCAAACAATAATAGCTATGTAGAAGTAAATAAACTTAACTGATGCACATAAGGAATAATATTTCAAAGAAAAAATAATGTTTATTGTTTAAACTAAAATTACTTTAGTATTAATAATTATTATTATTGGATCATGTACATTCACTGATAATTGGTTGTTAAAAGTTCACCTGTAAAGAACTTTGAGTATTTCAGTCAATTCTATTTGTAGAACTAATTAAATAGTTTAAGTTAAGTTATAATTTTTATATATCTAATTAAGTATATTAAGTAGTTTGTCTAATTGCTTTATAATTATTACACAATTTCATGTATGAAATCAAATTATTTCATTTGGTCCTCAATTCAGCAGTTCAAAAACAATACATTTAATGCACATGCAGGAAGTACTACATGGGTACATTTCATTGTACAATTTGTAACCACAACTTTTCTTTTATCTTTTGCAAGGTGTACGTTAAATTCTGAGCACTTTTAGGTTTTATATTTACACTGTCTGGATAGAGTAGCTCTTCTTCTGTCTAACAATATATGTCTGTCATCTGGGAAACGTTCCAGAAGCTCGTGGTAAAAATGATTCTTGAGATCTCCTAAAATGGCTTTAGAATAATGGCTGTATTAAATTTGAGTAGAATTTTTTCCCCTCAAAGATAGCTGTGATTTTTATACCATTCTGTAGCACTATAAATACTCTATAACACTATACTAAAATCAAATTTTACTATCAGTGGTTCTTGCTGCTACATGCAGAACCTGCCCAATGTAGCATAAAATTTTGATGAAAATAAGTGAGTACTGCATAATTACTTCTGAGGATACATATCAGTGAATGTTAAGGAGCTATAGAAGTAATGAATGAGAAAATGTCAAAAACCGTCAACATTAGAGTTATCTAAAGCAAGACAATCATGCCTGGGTTTTTATCACTTGAAGAGAATACATATCCTATGCTGCTCATCCTCAACTCATATTTTGACATGTCTAGAGTGTAGTGTCAAGCTCGTCTGATAGTAATTTTTTATAGTATATGTAGTAGAGCATTTATAATGCTACAGAACGGTATAAAAATCACAGCTCTCTGTGTAGGCAAGAAAAATTCTGCTCAAATTTACTACAGCCATTATTCTAAAGCCATTTTAGAATCCTCTGAATTACTTCCACTGCAAGGTTCAGGAAAGAGACACTAGATTTATATAGTTAGAATGAAGAAGAGCTGCACTATACAGACAGTGTAATTACAAAACCTCAAAGTGCTCGGAGTTTGATGTACACCTTGCAAATAATAAAAAAGTTGACGTTTAAAGTATTCAATGGAATGTACTCCATGTAGCACTTCCTGATTGGACTGCTGTCTTATGGACTTCATTACGTATCATTACCAAACAATTTGTTAGCAGCTAGTTGATGTTGTTAAAATGAACTTTTGCAACCATGTTTCTGTACCAGTAAGAAATACCGCTATGAATATTGTCGTTCTTAACCGACATAGAATTTTCTATTTTTAAACATTTTTTCAAATTTTGGGATTTTTTTACTCTGCCAATTTATCTATTAATAGTTGTTTTTTTAGCCTTCTCTTATTCATTTCTTTACATGTTTCTCTCTAACAACTCAGCAAAAACAGACAATGGTTTACTGCCGGTGACAGCAAAGTAAATGTTGTATCATTAACAATTATTCAGCAAAGCGAGCGAAGCGAGCGGAGCTGACTCTCTAATGAGTTCGCGATATATATATAAATTTAGGTCTAGAAATTGTTTTTGTTCTTGCGTGGGCGTACGTGTGTACCCTTTCTCTTACGCGCTTGCGCGGGCCGGGTAACCTTCTTAGCAACATTTTGTTTTGTTTACCCGCCGTACGAAGTAGCGATGCCCAGTAGACAAAACGTTAGAAACGCTCGGTCAAGCTTTGAGGGCGTTAGAAACTCCTGAAGAAAAAATAGTAAGGAGAGCGATAAGAAATGAAAAAGACAGGGCAAGGAGGAGGAGAGCTAAAATTAAACAGAAACAGGTAGCAAAGTAAAGAATCTGACAGTAATTTGTAGCCACACCAAGCATGCATAGAATAGCAGCAATTACAGGGAACATGCATCGCTCGCTTCGCTATTTTGTGCTATTAGAGCACATCACTAGTTATACATGAATATATAAGTGAAGAGTGAGTCATACAAGTAGCTCACATGTGAGATTGAACTCAGTCATTGAATAGTGTTCTCTCAGTGAACACTTGCACCTTGAAAATATTGGAAAATATTTTATAGAAATCGTATTCAGCTTCATTGAAGATTGATTACTAGATTGATAAGTAATAATAGAATGCACTTCATTAGTGCCGCAATAATTGAATTAATGCTCTAATGCTATTTTTATTGCAAGAAAATATAACTAAATCAATTCCTACCATGTTAGGAAATTTGATGTGTTGTTTATTTTAGACCACTGTCTAATTTAAATATGTTATAGTTGTAAATCTGTAGTCTCATTAGTAAATGATTAATCTTAATTCATCATGCAATAATATTGAAGTGCATTTTTAACCATACTGAACAACTAAGTTTATACATTTACTAATCATTTGATTTTTTCAATATTTGCCACTTTAGATAGCCAAATTGCCACAGCCTAGACGTGATCACTGTGCAGCTGCTTTTGTTATTTCTTCTGAACTCACTGAAGTAGTGCTATTTGGAGGATTTGATCAAAGGTATCGTAACCTCTCAGAAACTTCAATATTAAGAATTGGTGAGTTAACTAATTTTTATATCATGAATTACTTTTAGCTGCGGTATAATTGATTTGTAGTTCCATTTAATGAATATTGACTCATTTAAATTTATCTATTATTGTTATTCAGCAGATTATTGTTTATACTAATACAGATATATTAGTCATTACATAAAAAAATATAATTTTATTATCACGTGTCAATACATTATACATATTTTTGATGAGTTCTGTTACCACAATAGAAAAATATCTGATACTAGTGGTGTGCTTAAGCACAAATGGCGAGCGAGCATGCCTTGTTAGGTTACAAAAAGTTATTTACGACTGGTGTCACCTGGTTCTGCCTGTCTTGTTATGGAGAATGCTCTGTAAGATTCTGTCAAACTTGACAAGGTATAATTATCTAATGGGTATGATTGATTTGCTTTCATAAATTATACATCATTTATTTACTAATTATTAAGATACATAACAAACTAAACCCCACTCAATATTGTAGGTGTGGCAAATATACTTTAGCTTAGTTCATGCCAAAAGTAAATAGTAGCTGACCATTAATGTATACAGAATTACTCTCTCACCTCGATTTCAGGAATAGTCATAACTGCTGTAGTATCCAATTTAAGCCATTCTGACCACCTCAATTACCAGTAACTAAAGTAACTGGTGAACAAGCTCGCAGCTCTAGCTAGCTTGAGTATTGATAACTTCTGATTGAAGTTACTTTGACCATCTGAATTACCTTGAATTCTTGACAACAAGCTCTCACCTACAAAAACAAAAACAATCAATTTTAGCACACAAATACAAAATTATTTTCTTACCTCATTTTCTTGAGCAGTGGTAACTTTGTAGTACCAAATTTGAGCCAATCTGACTATTTGAATTTACCAGTCACTGTTGACAAGCTCTTAGCTACAAAAAAGAAAGGCCAGAGTAAATTTTGCATATTTAGCTAACAAATATGAAATTACGTACTTACCTCAGCTTCCCTCGAGAAGTAGTAGCTTCCTTAGCATTAGTATCCCCCCCATAAAATGGCGAAGTTTTGAAATTAAGTCTGGAAAAGGGTCTTCAATGCCATAGTAACCGGTCGAATCAACTTTTTGTTTCTTGAAAAGCAAGCATTTTCGCAGGAATTTTCTCACACTTTGGAGCTTAAGTATAAAGTAAGGCTTGCTTAATCCTGTAGTTTCAGAATAAACTGGGGTCAACCCTAAAAAGCCGTGTTTTTTGGAGAAAAACGTTCTCCGCGCGCGCGTTTAAGGGGCATACGTACCATCCCACATACATATATACATATAACATATACCCAATTTTGCATTATCCACCCCTAATACTGTCTCGCTCGCTACGCTCGCTCGCCAATTACATAGTAGCATTAAATGAAAATTTTGTCCAAGCATATTTGATATTGACAGTTTCTCAAGAAATGGTAATCTATTAATATTCTGTACACTTTAAGATCACAACTGTTTGTGTTTCCCACTCACAAATCCTTCTAAAAAACAAACAAGTGTGTTTATAGTCTTTACAGACATCAAGTAAGGTACTGTCAATCATCAAAGCAAAATACCATCTACAAATACATGATTATTTAACATTTTCATACTATAGTTTGATGGCATGTGTGTTATTTTATTCACTGAATCAATTCAATGCATGAGAAAATAATTCACATAATTTACTTATGTAACTTTATTTAATATTCCACACAGTTGAATAATTTCTAGCCTAATACATGATTTTACTGCTGTAAATGTGAAAAGCTTAAACTGTGACAAATTTTATAATTGCCTTTTCAATATAACATGTAATATTTAGATTTAAATTATTGAATGAATCATTTGAATGTTCTTTTGAGTTTACATTGTTAATTTGAGTTTTTTATTACTTTGGAATGTGGAAATAGAATGTATAGTGCTATAGAGAAGTGATAGCTATAACTATTAAATAATTAGTTCACGTTTATGCCTAACATTCTTTATTAAATTTGTAGAATAAAATTTAACTAAGGCATAATTACATATTATATATAGAAAAAGTACCCTCCTCCACTAAATGGAAAACATCTGAAATTATAAATTCTTCACAGTTGAGAAATAAAGATAGATTAATAGCAAAGAAACTACTAAAAGGTAATATTATAATTACAAGTTGTTGACATGATTTAGTATATTACGTATTATAAAGATGTAAGTAGAATAATACATTTATAACTATACACTATACCTCAGTTTGATATTTGAAACATAACGAAATGTTTTTGATTCTGAGCAATGTCATTGGTACACTGGTGAAGCAAGCGAGTTATCATTGATAGCTAACAATATTAAGTGAAAATATGAATTAATTGTTCTTAAATTTTTAAGAAACTGTCAAATTAGTTCATATAGTGTCTAAATAATACAAATTAATTGGGTCTAGGTTTATGCACGGATGCCTTTATTAATCAATGGATTATTTGATGTTGTTTTTCAGCACTTACATTTAATGTTACTTAAATTTAAAGTATTGCTGCTAGAATGAGCTAAGTGCTCTATAATTATCATCTTTCATTGACTTGTTTTTCAATTATTATTATATTTGCCTTTGCCAAATAAATGTAGCATTTTTTACTTGACCATATTAATTATAGTATTGTAGTAAACAGTTGAGGTTATTTGAGATTTATCACCAAAATTTTCTTTGTTATAATTGAATCAGATGCATATCTAGTTCATTATCCTTCTTTTCTAACTCTTTGGTTGTTGTTTGCCAAAAAAAAACAACTTTAAAGTCTTTAATAATTACTGCATGCTAACTTTATAAGTATTACAATGTGTTATACAGTGCAATTGTGACCGGCTTTGGGAAATTCGGCCTAAACACGCAGCAAACAATTTTTTTCAGTATCCCGGAGTAATGCCTTTTGGGTCGATTTTTTTTAATTTTATGGCGGAAATGGATAGACACCAGGTAGTTCTAGCTTATGACGAAGTTGTAAGCTCTGGCCAGCTTTATATCATCATCAAAATCCAGAAACAGTAAATCATTGGCTTAAAATATTCAAAGTGGAAGTGAGAAAAGTAAATGGAGAACAATATGATCCCTAAATAAAACACAACAAGAACAGGAAATTCTTATAAACAATTGGATTTCATTGTAGCTGTAGCCAACATCCTTATTGTAGCTGTATACCCCATTATCATATTATTATTAACAACAATATTAGCTATACTTTTAAACTAAACTAAAAAGTAGCTATACCCTTAGTCAAATAGTATGCACATTATATATACCTAAAGGCAAAAAATAATAGTGCAAACTTACCAAGTTAGTACATCAAGTTACAATATAGCAATGGGATCTAATAAATAGATAATGTACAGGATGTTATTAATTTATAATTTGTAATCTTTGTAGTTACAGAAAAAGAAATTGAAAATGCCTGCGAAAAAGCTATAAAGAATCAAGCTTGTGTAGATATTTTTGTAGGACGCTTAAATTTTGTTGGCTTACCTCGTTCAGGAAAAAGTTCCACTCTACGTCGACTACTTGGAGAATTTATCAACTTTATTGAGGCTAAAGTGGACCATGAACTACCAAGTACTGGAGTAGCAGACAGAAAACAACTCTTCATTCAGAGCATTAAAAAATCTGTTGGATTTGTGAACAAAGGACAATGGAATGAGAAAAATCTAGTAGGGGAGACTACTTTTCTCAATGGCATCATTTACCAATCTATGAATGGTAAGGGGTCAGAAATGTAATCTCAATATCAATACATTATTGTTGCCTTTTATATGCAATTATAGAAATAAATTATCATTGTTTTTCATTTACTATGTAATAGCTTGTGCAAAGCATTCAATTATAATATAACTATATATATGTTCACAGATGTGTCAGTCACTCCACGAGTGCAAAATTCCCAATTTACTACTAAAGAATTAGATACAAGCACACAATTGTCAGAAAACGGGAAATCAAATTCTTCACCTAAAAACATTGTGAAAGAAAAATCATCCACAAATGACTCAGACAGTCTACCTGCACTTATTCAAACACATGAAGATTGTAAAAGCAATTTCTTACCTATAAATATTGCTCAAGTATATCCCACATATGAAGAAGCAATGGCTAATAAAGATTATGAGAGAGTACAATGTTTACTTAAAGATGTCATATATTTGATTACTACTGACCACGGAGGACAGACTGAGTTTTTAGATCTTATGTCTCGATTTCTCATGGGACCTTCACTAAATCTCATATTTAGTCGACTTACTGATTCTTTGGATCAAGTTTACAAAATATACTATACTGATGAAGAAGGAGTCTGTACAGACAAGGAAGACTCTATTTTAACTTTAGAGGAAATAACATTCCAAACACTAGCTAGCATAGCTTGTTTAGATGTTCCTGCCGAACAAGATCACTCTTCAACAATAACAGAACTAAATAAGGCTGAAAACTGTATACCATGTTCTTCTAAGGCTATGTTTGTGGGTACATTTAGAGACTTCATAACTCCAGAAGAATTTAAAGAAAGAGATGAAGTGTTAAAAAAAAAAATTGAATGTACTGACTTTTACGACAAAGGAATCATTGAGTATGCCAGTGAAGAACAAATTACATTATCAATGAACAATATGAGCGGTACTAAAGAAGAGATTGTTGAAGCCAGACAAACATTCGAAAATAGTATAAAAAAGAACCTTGGTAAAGTGCATATTCCTTGTACATGGTTAATGTTTAACATCGTAATGCGTTCCAAAGACAAACAAATTATGACCCTAGATGAGTGTAGAGACATTGCTAAAGATCTTGGAATTAGCCATGAAGATTTGCCTAAAGTTTTGTGGTTTCTCCACTATCGAGTAGGTTCACTGTTATATTATTCTGGAGTACAAGGATTCGAGGACATCATTATTTGTGATATAAAGGTTGGTCAGATATAGTGTTTAAATGTTTTTATTAATAAATGTAATGTGTATGTGCTATAGATATTGTTTGAGGCTGCAACTCAGCTAGTAAAGAAAACATTTGTATTTAGCAATGTAGGAAAAGCAGCTGCTGAAAAGTTTAAGTCAAAAGCTCAGTTTACGCAATTAGATTTGGAAAAAGCTGCTCATCACAATACAGGAGATTTAATACCCATTAAAAAGCTTATTGTACTATTTAAGCATCACAATATCTTAGCTCCACTTCCTGTGACTGAAGATAGAGCTGAGGTCACTTACTTCATGCCTAGCATTCTGAGAAGTGCTACAAAAGACGAACTGTCAACAATTTCATCTTCAGTGGAGGTAGCACCGATTATGTTCAGATACAAGAGCGGCTATTTACCCCTCGGAGTATTTTCATCTCTCATAATAGCAATTATTTGCAAGCAGAATCCTAAATGGACACTCAAAGAAGATGATCCTTGTCGAAACAAGATTGAATTTCTGGTGAAGGATGACTATGACACAGTAACTATCATAAACTGTGTGTACTTTATTAAAGTCGTTCTTTTTAGGGAGTGTGATCCGACCACACCCACTTCTGTTCAATGTACTCACATTAGAAGTACTATATATGATATGCTTATGGAAGTTAATAAAAGCCTCAAATATACCAATGCCAGAGTTCAGTATGGATTTGAATGTGTACATGACTTGCCCAATCAGAGTTCATTTCATCTATGCATACTAGAAAATGAGAAATCTAAAAAAATGATGTGCTTGGAGAATCGAAGAAAAACAAAAATTGTGTCACTAAAAAATGTAAAACAAATAATTTGGTTCCAAATGGTAAGTAAATGTATTTATTTATTTTAATATGCCTTTATATTATCTATTTGTAGGCGGGCAATACCTATGATATTCAAACCAAGGGTTCAAAAGGTAAGCTGTTGTACAACCACTACCACTCAATGGTGTATAATTACATTTAATGTAACATATTTAAGTACAAATGTGTATTTGAAGTGATCTACTCAATTGGTGTAATTTTCTGAATGTTTGTAATAAATGAGTGCATTCACTGTTAAAAATGAGGAGTTCAGGTAACCCAAAAAGTGGGTTTCCAGTAACTGGGAAAATTAAACTCCCCTTGGATGGTCACAGCAACTCTTCTGGTGAGTAAAAAAAATTTTCTATGTATCCAGACTCCCCTTTTCTGAGCACTCCTCTCTACCAGGCAACAATATGCGGCATGAGGGTAAAGGGTTCAATAATGATGGACCAGCTGGTAAAGTATTATAATTAGTGCACCTTGTAATAAGTAAAAGGGTTCAGTTAACTTATACTGGCTGGGACCAGTGGGCAAGTGTACTACTTACCCGGCAATCACATATTATTAAAAGAAAACGGTGTGTGCTATCCTTAGGCACCAAACTATACTACCACTAATAACACAGCTTAATGTGGAACTCACAGTACAAAGAAAGTTCCCTGGAAGATTCTCTCCAAATTACACCACAAAAAATGTCTTTTGATGTTCTGAATGTAGCGTTTAGTTGCAGGGTGGTTACCTTAATCATCTATAAAATTGGCGAGATACTGCTGCTAGAATGAGGCAAGAAACTTCACAACAAATTCAAGGTTACGAAGTATTTTTTTTCAAAGCAATAATTGTGTGACTTGAATATGTAACAAGTGTTCCTCAAAGTATTTTACTGTTGTTACATTAATATTATAGCTATATTGAACCTTTCTCACTTTTAAAGGGGTCTAAAGAGAAGCAAAGGTAAGATGTGATGAAATCTCAGTTGTCACTAGAGAATCAAACACAGACCCCTGGCTTTAGTCACCATTGCTCTAACCACTGAGATACAACAATCCATGACTTCCAAGACTTTCCCATTTTACCTTTATACTGTTGAGTAGTACAGCTTGCAGCAGTCTCATACTCAACAGACCACAAATCATGTGCTGTCATAACACCTTTTCGGTGTCGACCGGAAACACCTCCTCCTCCTGAGAGGAGCCATAATTAGTGGATTAAAGAGGCTTTAACATTACAATAATAGCCATATTTACAAGTAAAAAATTATTGCGAATACAAATTTTCCTAAACACGGTCAGTCCCAAGTTGCCTGTATTAGGGGAGTTGAGCGTATGAAATACAGTACTACATAATTATTGATATCATGCTCAAACAAACTTAGCAGTAAATAAAGGAATGAATGAGTTATATGACAGATTGACTACTTTATTCTTGACAATATCACTAACATTATGTACGGAAATAGTACAAGGTATGTAATTATCACATTCAGGATAACTACAGCTGTAAAAAGTAGGTGGCAGAAAATTACAAGATACAAAATGACAGTTTACATTGATAATTTGTTTCTAGTATTTATAAGAGTTGTTGTATTTAAACATCACTTATACTTGCCATCAATGACTCACAACTTCATATTGCTCTATAAATGTTATAAATACCACAAACACAGATATTGCAATATTATACAATAGATGAGAGGTAACAATACTCATATTTTTGCTAGAGTCTGTACTCACATGTAGTTATGTATTTCAGAATTGACATTGGATGACTTGGACAAAGTATATAAAGAACTCTATGAAGTCAAAGTTCAATGGAAAACTATAGGTCTCGAACTCGGTCTGACTATCACTAAGCTAAACTGTATAGAAAGTGATTGTTATTATAAAGCAGAACCTAGTTGCCTGGACATGTTGAGTGAGTGGCTGTCAAATGGAACACACAGAAGCTGGAGTGCACTAGCTGATGCTTTGGAGAGTCCCATAGTTAATCATTCAAACACTGCAGCTGCAATACGAGAAAAGTACTGCAATTAATTAAGAAACATTTTAATCTACATGCATAATGAATCATTTTATTTTACATTTATAAAATTTTCATCTAGTGATTTCATTTCTATATGCTGTACACCCAATGCTTATAATATTATAAGTTTAGCTTATATTATTGTATATAACAAATAATTATTTTGTGTGTTTGTTTTTTTGTAAAAAATGTTTGAGATAAATAATAATAAATGAAAGAAGCATAAGAAATCGCAAAAAAGTGTACTATCAGAGAGCTGGTTATTGATAAATGGTTAAATAATTCAAAATTATTGTAATATTTGTATTTTCATTGGAATTTTTTTCTGGATTTCTTGTACTTTCAGTACAGGACAACTATCCTATATAGTTTTCCCTTCACCTTCTATTATTGGGGGCCCCAATAATAGAAGGTAAAGGGTCGGCTACTCTAGAGTACAATAATGCATCACCTGTTACCTGTAAAATGACACCATAAGTGATCTGGAGTCCTATGAAGTATTTTTACAGATAAATGATTGCCAATTTGGCAACTTTGGGAAACTCTGGGAAATTGTGAAAATAAAAAATGGTCACAATGAAATTGATCTGTTCCAATAATTTTTTCAGGTATTATATATAGTATAGAATTACTTGTTATGTAACAAAATATCCTGATCAAAGTTGAGGCTAGATAGCTACATTGCAATAATTCCAAATGGATGCAGATGAACTACTGACTAAAAGTAAGTGTATTGCATAGTAGAACTGTTTTCTGATTGTATTTTTCAGTTCAGACACTGCAAAATTTCAATTGTGCCGCTTCTGCTTAAATTAATATATGACTTAGTCAGAGTTCTTGTATAGTGTGTTGTATACAGTAGGTTAATGAGTGATGTTCTCATGCAAGAAATTAAAATGTGTAATAATAGCTATATTTGTTTAATAATTAACTGTAGAGCTTTAGGACTGTTTATATATCCTTCAGAGTTGAAACGAAACACATGCAGACAGGTCTAATTTAAGAAGGTTCCTCAAAGAATTACTAAATATGTTGCTTATATTTTCCTGCTGTCACTAAAGGCTTCTTGTCTAGGATTACACACTTGTATTTATTATTCAGCTACAAACTACATATGACATAATATTTAACAATTCTGGAGACAGTGTAATGCTTCTCATTGCCTATCTTGATTGCCATTGGTTCTCCAAATTGGTCAACAGAGACAGCATTTTAGTTCCCTGTATGGTCAACTAATAAGACCAACCGAATCAACAGAAATTATAACTACATCTGCTCCTACCATGTTAGGAAAATTCGATGTGTTGTCTATTTTAGACCACTATCTATTTTTACATATGGTTGTAAATCAGTAAATGTCTCATTAATCTTAATCAGCATGTGTAAAATATCGAAGTGCAATTTTAACTATACTGAACAAATAAGTTCAAACATTTACTATTCATTCATTTGTTCAATATTTGCCACTTCAGATAGCCCAATTACCACAGCTTAGAGATGGTCACTGTGCAGCTGCTTTTGTTATTTCTTCTGAACTCACTGAAGTGGTGCTATTTGGAGGACTTGATCAACACAATCGTCACCTCTCAGAAACTACAATAATAAGAATTGGTGAGTTTACTGATTTTTATAAAATAATTTACTTTTTTAGCTGAAGTATGTTGATATATTTGAATTTATGTTTAATAAACATCGTCTCATTGTAATTTAGTCTTTATTTTTTTTAGCAGACCATTGTTTACACTAATAAAACTATTTTGGTCATTACATAAAGAATATACAATTTCATTCTCATATTTCATTACATTTTACATATTTTTGATGAGTTCATTTTACCAAATTAGAAAATATAGCTGATGTTATATAATTGGGTAATGGAATTTTCTTTGTTGGTAGACACTCCTTCTTCATTGGTGGTATATATTTTGTATTTCTTATCTAAGGGATCTGTCAGCCTGCTGAAAATAAGGTTTAATGACGGGCCCATCAAGAATCGAGACATTAGATCTAAAAACTCAGTCTGACCTCCGTGGTCAGTAGTAATCAAATATATGACATCTTCAAGTAAGCATTGTACCTTTTCTGAATCTTTAATGGCTGTTGCTTGTTCATATGTAGGATAAACTTCAGCAATACTTGTAAAAGAGGAGACTTCTTTTATTTCTACTGTTTCAGTTGTATCTTGCAAACTTTCAGCTTCATTTGATGATGGTATTTCTTTCACAACAAGGTCACTTGATGCATGTATTTCTACATTCTCCAATGATAATTTATTAGCACTTGGATCGTTATTCTCAGATGACTGGAATGATTCGACTTGTAAAGAGGATGTTATAATCTGTAACAATAATATTAATACAATTTAAAACTCATTTGTTGTCAGAACTAAATGTCCTATTTATTCAGTTAATTACAATGTTTACTAATTAAAGAACTTCTTCTTGAAGCTTTACCCAAGAATTTATGTAGGGTCTAAGTTTTTCTAGTGATTGTACAAAAATAATATAATATTTGGATTTGGTTTATTAAGTGTTAATTGTATTGGTTGTTTACTGTGAAAATACAACTGCAGTAATTGTTTATAAATTCTGCCAAATTAACAATTATTATTTAGACCCATAAATGTTAAATTTAGCAACAGAAGTATATCATATCCAAGTATCACTTATGGATTTCTGATCTTACCATTTATAGATTGGTAAATGATGCCATTGAGAAAAGTAGTCTCCCCTACTAGATTCTTCTCATTCCATTGTCCTTTGTTCACAAATCCAACGGATTTTTTAATGCTCTGAATGAAGAGTTGTTTTCTGTCTGCTACTCCAGTACTTGGTAGTTCATGGTCCATTTTAGCTTCAAGAAAGTTAATAAATTCTCCAAGTAGTCGACGTAGAGTGGAACTTTTTCCGGAACGAGGTAAGCCAACAAAATTTAAGCGTCCTACAAAAATATCTACACAAGCTTGATTCTTTATGGCTTCTTCACAGGCTATTTCAATTTCTTTTTCTGTAACTAGAAATATTACAAATTATAGAGTATTAATAACATGCTATACATTATCTATTCATGAGATCCAATTGCTATTTTGTAAGTAGGTGTTCTAACTTGGTAAGTGTGCACTATTTTTTTTGCCTTTAGGCATATATAATGTGCATACTTTCTGCCCAAGGTATAGCTACTTTTTAGTTTTAGTATAAAAGAATAGCAAATTTTGTTGTTAATAATAGGATAGTTAGTTACAGCTAAAATAAAGATGTTTGCTACAGCTACAATGAAATATAATTGTTCATGTGTTTTTCCTGTTCTTGTTGTGTCTGATCACATTGTTCTCCATTTATTTTTCTTACTTCCACTGTGAATATTTTAAGCCAATGATTTCATGTCACTGGATCTTGATGATCTATAATGTCTATCTGACACTTTTGCTAGGGAGTGGGATGTGGCTTTCTATCCAAGCATAATGACCCATTTAGTATTCTTAGGAAAGTTCTTTAGAGACAGCATTCTTATTTCTTCTAAGCTAAGTCACTTTTGGGAGACCAGTGGCATGGAGTTATTTTTACGACCTTCAAAATGACTTAAACTAGAGTCATGTGCATTAAGCGATATCCACAATATTCTCACTGAAAAAGTTGCTTGACACTGCCATCTCTGCAATAATGCTGGTAAACAAAGTTGCATAAATGGGATCTAAAATAGTTAGAGCATGTGCGTAGCTACTGGTAAATTTTGTGCACGCAAACCTAAGGGCTATAAACTCCAGGAGTTGAGTGCTTTAAATCTACCAGTTGCAATGCCATTATGCTCTAACTATTACATAGTATGCTAAATTAATACATAGTATGCCAAATTAAAATCTATATCCACAATACAGTGCAAAGGTAAAGGCTCACAATTGCTTTTTATTGTTGCATGTTTTCATTATTCTTTTGTTTGTGTATAATAATTGCACTGTATAACACATTATAATACATATAGAGTTAGCATGCAGTAATTACTAATGACTTTGAAGTTTTGTTTCTTTGGCAAAAAAAGAGTAATAATCAACTAGATATGTGTCTGATTAAATTATAACAAGGAATATTTTGTTGATAAATCTCATAATTTCAACTTTTTACTACAATACTATAATTCAAATGGTCAAGCAAATAAATTCTACATCTATTTCACAAAGGCAAATATAATAGTAATTTTAAAAAAGTCAATGAAAGATGATAATTAGATTGAAACTTTCGGGGTCTGGAAAAAAGTAAAGGAAAAATGTGAAGCAATCTTAGTTGTCGCCGGGGAATCGAATCCAGGACCACCGGCTTTAGCCACCAGTGCTCTAACCACTGAGATACAACAACCCACGACTTCCAAAACCTTCACATTTTACCTTTATACTGTTGAGTAGTACCACTTGCTGCAGACTTGTAATCAACACACCACTAATTATGTGCCGTCAGAACACCTTTTTGGTGTCAACTGGAAACACCTCCCCATCCGAAGAGGAGTCATTATTTAATTATTAAGCAGTTAGCTTATTCTAGCAGCAATACTTTAATATTGTGCAGTAACATTTTTTCCGTATTTTAAGTGCAGAAGAAGCAAACATCAATTAATCCATTGATTAAATGGCATCAGTGCATCACCCTAGACCCAATTAATTTGTATTTTTAGACACTATACGAACGAATTTAGGCACTCTCACGAAATGTTTAAGTTTATATGCATTCACATAATATTGTTAGCTATCAATAGTGACTCACTTGCTTCACCTGCTCACCAATAACATCACTCAGAATAAAAAACATTTCGTTATGTTTCAAAGATCAAACTGAGGTATAATGTACAGTTATAAATGTATTATTCTACTTACACCTTTATAATGCCTAATACATTAAATCATGTCAACAACTTGTAATTATAATATTACCTTTTAGTAGTTTCTTTGCTATAAGTCTATCTTTATTTCTCAACTCTGAAGAATGTATAATTTCAGATACTTTCCATTTAGTGGAGGAGGTTACTTTTTCTATAATATAAAATGTAATTATGCCTCAGTTCACTGAATCATTTCAGTGCATGAGAAAATAATTCACATAATTTACTTGTGTTACTTTATTTATTATTCCACACAGTTGAATAATTTCTAGCCGAATACATTATTTTTACTGCTGTTAACATGAGAAGCTTAAACTGTGACAAGTTTATAATTGCCTTTTCATTCTAACATGTAATGTTTAGATTTAACTTATTGGATGAATCATTTAAATGTACTTTTGAGTTTACATTGTTAATTTGCGTTTTTATTACTTTGGAATGTGGAAATAGAATGTATAGTGCTATAGAGAAGTGATAGCTATAACTAATAAATAATTAGTTCACTTTTATGCCTAACATTCTTTATTAAATTTGTAGAATGAAATTTAATAAAATAACACACATGCCATCAGACTATAGCATGAAAATCTTAAATGTATTTGTAGCTGATATTTTGTCTGATGATTGTCAGTACCTTGCTTGATTTCCATAAAAAGTATAAATAACATGTTTGCTTTTTTTACAAAGTTTTGTGAGTCAGAGACAGAAACAGTTGTGGTCTTAAATTGATAAGATATTAATAGATTGCCTTTTCTTGAGAAACTGTTACAGTCAAGTATGCTTGGACAACTGTTACAGTAACTTTAGAAGAAGTTATATTTCAAACATTAGCTAGCATAGCTTGTATGGAAGCTACAAGTGAGGAAAATATATCAGCAGTACAAAGCTCTCATTTAAATCACAATAGTGATAATTGTTGTTCTTCTAAAGCTATGTTTGTGGGAACATTTAAAGATAAAGTTTCAGAAAGACAATATTTGCAAAGAGACAAACTGCTCCGTAAAAAAATCGAGCAGACAGACTGAATTTTTTCGCAAAGGTATAATCGAATATGCTAATGAAGATAATATAACTTTACCCGTAGACAACAGGAGTGGTACTAAAGAAGAAATCAATACTACTAAAATCAAGTTTGAAAACTGTATATAAAGAAACACTTTGGTAAAGTACACATTCCTTGCACGTGGTTGATATTTAACATTGTGTTGCGATCCAAAAACAAACGCACGATAGCAATGGATGAATGCAAAGTAATTGCTGGAAATCTAGGAATTGGTGACACAGATTTGCTTAAGGTTCTGTGGTTTCTTCATTATCGGGTTGGTTCATTACTCTATTATCCCAAAGTGAAAGGATTTGAAAATTTCATCATTTGTGACATTAAGGTGAGTAATATTGTCAGGATGTCGTAACGGGTACGGCCGAGCACCCATAGCTACACCAATATTGTAACAAAAAGGTCGCATACCAATTCATTTTATTACTTTTTACCTAATCTCGATCTCGTGGTGGTCATTGATGCATACTTGGGCAGCTGAAATTGAGCGGTTGAAATTGAAGAGTCGAAATCGAGCAGTCGAATGACTTCCACCAGGAATAAATAGCTAATATTGAGCCTTTTGGGAGATTTTTTTAGGACAGTCCAAACTACTCTGATCCTTCACTTACTACTCCAAAGTGATCTTCTGGAAAAAGAAATGTGGTTCAGAGATCTTAGGATTGTTTGTTTGCAAAATGGCCATTTTTGCATGCACTACTAGAAGTTTTTCCATTTAGTTATTTGCTACACATACTTGAAGAAAATAAAAGGCAGGCATTTGTGAGTTCCAGCATATTATGAATAAATTCAGTTTTTTAGAGGGTTTTTTTGTCAATTAGTTGTTTTCTTCATATGTCCAAGTAGCTATATTGAATATATAATAAAATTACACTCTACATAACAGCTATAGTATAATTTAACATAATATTAATTTGACTTGGACAATGATTATTTATAAAAAATGAATTATTTGGTGTGAATTCAGTGGCACTAGAATACACAGAGCATGAACTAAAAATTGTTCCTTCATTTGATAAAAAGGAACAACTGTGTTGTCTTTTCTATTAGTCTAACTCATTACTTGGACAAATAAGTGGGTGTTACTAAGTGGGAGTGGTTATAGTGGCCGCACCAATACTATCTTGCTTTCCACTCCCCTGATTTTTCCGCAAGTATTCCATGTAACACAGCACAGTCATTACATTAATAAGACTGCCTTTACATAAGGTAGCCATGCAAATATGCTACTTTTATTCTACATCAGCATCTTATATATCATCACTTTCATAATCACAAGAAACAGAGGAGAGTAGGAAGCCAGATCGAATTGGTGCAGCGATTATAACCACAGCAACTTAACGATACCCACTCATCTGTCCAAGTAATGAGTATGATTAATAAAAACCATATAGAAGTTTTCTTTATCGACAGAACCAAAGATTTTTAGTCTATGCTCTGAGTATCCAATAATTCAAATGCTACTGTAATCACACCAAACAATTAAGTCATTTTGCAAGCCAACAATGCAGAAAAGACCTCTGAACTACGTTAGTCTTCCCAAAAGATCACTTTGAAATAGTAAACAACGGATCAGCTTGTCAGGAGCTTCCTAAAAATCTTTCAAAACACTCAATATCCCAGCCATAGTCATTCTTACCGCTTAATTTTGTCCATCCAAGTTCAACAACGACCTCGAGATCTGGTAAAAGATTAAAAACATTAATAGACATGCCCTCTTTTTGTTAAAATATTGATGCAGCCATGGCCACTGAGCAAGTTTTGTATGTGATTTATCTATGTAGAGTGATTTAATAACAGGACATTGTTTAGATGTCATATGCTCAGAATATAATTCAAAGCTATGTGTTTTATATGCCATTTACTTATAATGTTATGTTATAGGTGGTATTTGATGCTGCAACATATTTGGTACAAAATACTTTCACATTTAATGCAGTAGGACCATTTGCTGCAGATAACTTTAAGAAATATGCCCAATTCACTATATCTGATTTAAAGAAGGCCACTAAAAACAAACTTGATGATTTACTTTCTATGGAAATGATAGTAACACTTTTTGAACACCACAATATCTTAGCACCTCTTCCAGTAACAAAAGATAGAGACGAAATTACTTACTTTATGCCTAGTGTTCTGAGAAGTGCTACAAAAGATGAGCTCCAAAACATTCCTATTTCTGCAGATGTGGCTCCTCTCGTGTATCGATACAAGTGCGGCTGCTTACCATTAGGAGTCTTCTCTTTTCTTATTATAGGCCTGGTTTCTCATACAAAACTAAATTGGATTTTCAAAGAAGACAGTCCCTGTCGTAACAAGATTGAATTTCTAGTAGGAAAGGACTTGGACACAGTTACTATCATTAGCTATGCTACATATATTAAAGTGGTACTCTACAGAGAATCTCATCCAACAACACCCACTTCTGTAGTCTGTGCACACATTAGAAATACTATCACTTCTATGTTAACACAAGTCAATCATAATCTTCAGTACCACAACGCAAGACTTCAATATGGATTCGAATGTACAGGCCATCCACCAGAAAAGCAATCATTTTTGGATTCTGTATTGAGACGATCAAATTCAGCCCCACTTCATTTGTGCATACTAGAAGATGAAACCTCTCCTAAAATGAAGTGTCTGAAGGACCCAAATATTACTAAAATAATTCCACTTATAGATTCAAGACAGACAATATGGTTTGATAAGGTAAGTCATTTGTTTAATTAACTCAGTGTTACAAATAATGTACTATACACCATTAGGAAAAATATGATGCAGTGACTACAGACAACACCTATAAAGGTAAACGTGACTAACCTTATTAAATGAGTGTTTATGATTACCTAATCAACAATTTTCACTTTACAAATAGTTTTTAGTAAAGCATCACCATTTTTTGTAATCTATGTATATAGGGAGGTTAAAATATTATTTAAAAATTAAAATGCATTTTATATAAGTGTTATAAGAGTTAATGCATAACTTTGGCACATAAACTACCACACAGTATTTATGTTCTAGTAGCTATGTGTAGTTGCTGTTAAAACTATCTATTGGCCTGAAAAATGCTAAGTTGGTGTTATCCGACAATGTGTATTGAATTTGTCATACTTAACTTATTATTCTTCAGCATTTAAAGTGGAGGAAGACTGTATAGAGAACAACGCTGCAGAACAGCTATGGTCAAGTGGTAAAGGTAATCTGATAAAATTTCTCATATAATTAATTCTTTAGGTTGCTAAGACTCTAATTGACAAAAAAAAAATTGAAACATGCTACAAATCATGGACAACCGGGCTCATAGTCTGAAAGAGAAGGCATACTCAAAGTTATGAGCATTGTAAATATAATATACAATGTATAAGAGAGCACAATTACATGGTACTTGTCTTCCATGAAATTTTAACCAAATACGAAATTACCTACCATGAAGTTTCCACAATCCATATAATGAAGTTATTTAAGATAAATGTTAACAAACACAAAGTAGCTAAGAACTAAGCTATAGGGTAGCTGTCCCTGAGCTGCATGACAACTATGTGTGTGATATAAAATAAATGAATTGTTCCCAGGCCTAAACTGAAGCTTGAAATGTAATGTCACTATTATTACTTTCAATGTAATTTAGATTATCCCTTTACTATGAGCAATCTTGTTCTTCTAAAGTGGACTGACTCTAATAACAAGAAGCAAAGAATTCAAATAATCTCAGAACTTAGTCCCAAATGGAGTGACATCAGTGACATACTTGGATTCAGTCCTGCTCTCACCCAACAAATAGAACTCAACTACCACAGAGTACAAGATCGCTGTAAAGAAGTCATGTGTTTATGGCTCAGCAGTGAAGAAGGATCATATCGTTATTCCACCACATGGGAAGGTCTAATTGAACTATTAGAGGATATTGAATTATCAAGTTTAGCTTCAGATATTCGAGAGGTAGTGTGTCAAAATACAGTATAAAGTAAACCATTAGAATTAGCTACACATTTTGGTGATAAAGTTGTGCTGAATGTGCACTAGTTGCAAAGTATGCATTTTATTGATGTTTTTGTATTTTGTTGATAACTTATTAGCTGGACATTTTTGTACACTAGTTATTTATTCCTCACATGTTTGATTGGATTGTGAATTATATTTTATAGATATTGTTTGCTGTAGCTCTATATGAAGAGAGATATGGGTATATGGTGTGTCTTTAGGGAACACTGCAGGCCAGACATGATAGGGAATTAATTATGTCAACATAATTATTCATTAGATGTATTCTCTCTCTTTCGCCGGGAGTCGAACCCAGGACTGCTTGTATAGCGCACAAGCGCTCTGCCACTGAGCTACGACAACCACCCGGCAAACAAACACTCCAATTCTTTATTTATACAGTTAAGGGGTACTCTTTCACAGGCTTTTCTTGTTAACATTACGTAATTCTTAGAGAGAGAATACATATAATGAGTAAATAAAGGCTGAGAAATTTTTTTTAAACATATTATTACTAAAGAACACTCTTTATGGACTACTGCACCCATGTACCTCAGACATCATTGTGGGTAGGAAACTTATCTGGTTTCTTTGTTTCTATTGGTACCATTCTTCCAGCTGATAAAGGTAGAGCCACAGTCCTCATGAATAAGGAAGAATACTATTCTAAGGTCAACCAATTAATACAATCAGGCACTTACACACTTGTTCAGAAGGATCCAACTAAGAATCAGGAAACTATAATAAGTCATGAGTTAAAGAATTTAGAAAGGGAAGATAAAATTCCTACAATGTTGTACAACAGGTTGAGACCCACTGGATGTAGACCACCTCTTCTTTATGGTCTCCCTAATATACACAAGTCAGGAATTCCACTCAGACCTATTGTTTACTGCATTGGATCACCATCTTCCAATGTATCAAAGTTCATATCTAACATGATATCTCCATTGTTTGGTAAGACACGATCAAACATAAAGAATTCAACACATTTCATGCAAACAGTTAGTAGAGTATGCTTGAGATCTGACAAAATGATGGTGAGTTTTGATGGGTCTTCCCTGTTCACCAATGTTCCAATAGATGAAGCGTATCTGTGATCAGAAATAAGCTCCAGAATGATGAAAGTCTAGATGAGAGAACATGTCTATCTCCTGTGTGCATCACAAAATTATTAGAGGTATGCCTTTGGTCAACTTACTTTAGATACAACGGGAACTGTTGTGAACAAGTAGATGGAGCAGCCATGGGTCCTGTTTCTGCAGTTGTGGCCAACTTGTACATGGAATTCTTTGAAGAAAAGAAGCTTTAAACTCAGCTCCAGTTAAACCTGTTTTATGGAAGAGATAGCTATTATGTAGATGACACCTTTTGCATAGTTAAGAAAGGAAGTAAAAAACATTTTGTTGGACCATTTAAACTCTGTAAGAGGAAGATAGTAAGCTGCCTTTTTAGATTGCAGATTGAAGAGAGAGAGAGAGTGATGGTATGCTTACATCCACTGTGTACAGAAAACCTACATACACAAACAGATACCTTCACTTTAAGTCTCATCACCTATAATGTAAAGAGAGATAGTGAGATGCTTGTATCAGAGAGCTAGGAGGGTAACTTGTTGGGTATCTAAATAGTACACATAAGATAGAATGTCGTGCAGTAAAGGGTAAGTGTAGGACAGGTGATATGTCATGTATCAGTTCAATCAAAGGAAATTGTATAGGTAAATTGGCCTCGTACTTTAGCAGGACAGGTACAGGGGAATTAGACATATCCTTGAGTATGGAAAGATGACAACCATGTGTCTGAAATGTGACCTTCCAGTAGCCTTTACTTTACCTGACCTGATACAGGAAATCCCAATATTTTTCCAGTGTAATATGAGTGAAAACTTGAAGGAAGAAGAGAAACACCTACACAAAGTACTTCAAAGTGGTTATGACAATGCAACCATTAGGGCAGGCTCTAAAGAGTTACCTTCTAAAGATTTCACAGATACTGAGCAAGAGGAAGGTTTTATTCTTACTATTCATCCATACATGGCAGGATTGAGTTATTCAGAGAGTGTGTAAAGATTTTGACATCAAAACAGCATTTAAGTCGGGTAAGACACTAAGATCACATCTTACTAAAGTCAAAGATACTATACCCATTACCACCAAGTCATCCATAGAGTAGAGTATACTCTGCAGTTGTGGTAAAGTAGTATACATAGGTGAAACAACTAGAAGGCTTGAGCAGAGAGTGAAACAACATCTGGATGCTTGTATAAGAGCATTATCCCATTACATGGGAAGAGGTAAAAGTTGTAGACAGAGCCAGTAAGAATTGTGAGTTGAATATGAAGGAAGCTCTACACATACAGATGACACCTGATAACAACAAGTTTAACAGAGACAGGTTTAGAGCTTCCAGGATGCTGGCTGTCCATGCTGCATGCATATCACCCTCCAGGATATAGTAGACAAAACGTGTCCTCCAGAAATCGTGCTGTTTACAATGTGTTGTTATATCACCACGGAGAGTTCGATCTCAATTGACCCTGAAGAGGACTTCTTGAAGTCGAAACGTCGGGTTAAGTTTGGAGCGAAAAAATTTGTTATTATTATAGCTAATTATTTCAGCTGACAATGACTGGATCATAAAAAAGTAAATCTTACGATATAGCTAAGTATAAACCGAAAAACTAAACAAAAATAACGATGACAACTGCTTAAATTTGCAGATGCGTAGTTTGAGAAAATGCCGAACATCTACAAGTGTGTGAATGACGAGTGTAATACACAAATCTATTAAGAAATAAGCTTACAAAACAGTTAAAGCTTCAAAACCACTGAGGACATTTCTAATTTTCCATAATAAAAGTGGTGCCTCTTTGTAAAGCATTTATCTTCTAAGCATAGGAAGCAGACATACTATTCCATTTCTTGCGGCGTCACAGCGTTACAATTTTAAGAAACGCATGCGTTGCGGCCAAAAAGAAAAGGGAAAGATCGCCGGAGTTATGAGGCCATATTCAAAGGTAGTACCGACCCTTTACCAAACCTACGCTGGAGGGAAAGGCTAAAGAAGGCCAACAAAATAAATAGGCGTGCCATGTAATAATGGACCTGGAAGACGTTGCGGGCATATCAACTGAAGTGTTTTCTCTTCTGCTTGGTGGAGAAGAAGGCGGCAGTACTAATGTTCCTTTGGTACTGGTAATACCCGGTAGCCCCCGGGTAGGCTGTTTTTACAAGCCCTTCGCAACTAAACTGTACGATTTAGGTGGAGGGAACTTTGAAGTAGTTGTTCTATCCCACGCTAATACTAATTTAATAGCTGAAGTTGATTCACTCACCTCCTCTTCTTTAATTTATATTTTTTACTACAACTTTCAAAGTACAACAATTGAAAGCTTTAAATACATAGCCTACACACTTTACATATGTAATTTTATGAACTTGCCTGGAATTCTGTATTATAAGATAATATGCTTCTATATTATGATTACTGGACTAAAGTGAATTCCAATGGCAAGTCTCTAATTAGTCCAATCCTCAACATCTTTTCAATCCATCACCGTTCTCCTTTGACTAAATAGGACAGATGAATAGATAATGAATTAGAAAATTAGAAGCTGTTCTATATAATATGCATTTGCAATTGTTCAAAATATTTTGATTAAAGTTTGACCTCAAATAATGTTTATGACATCATTGAAAATTAAAACATTAATGTGACCTCAAAACATCTGAGATCTATGCATTCCTTGGTTCATGCCAGGTGGCGGCGCTCCTTGATAAGCGGGCTGCCCAGGAGGGCCCATTCCAGGATGAGCCCCATGCCCTGCTGATGGTAAGTTCCAGGTTGCCTCTGCTGCATCACTTGCTGCATCTGTATGGGCGGGTTGGCTTGCATCGGGTGCATCCCAGCACTCATGCTAGCCCTAGGGTTCATCATGTGAGACATGTGAGACATGTGTGCTGGATTGGGCCGATAAGGACCCCGGGGAGGCCCGTACTGCTGGCCCAGCATCTGCTGCTGCATTTGTCTCTCCCTCATCAGCCTCAAGTACTGCTGGTGCTGCTGCTGACGATGGTGCTGCTGGAAAGCCTGAAGGCGGCGGTGACCTGGGTTGTGGCTGAAAGCCTGAAGGCGGCGGTGATCTGGGTTGTGGGCCCCCAGGCACCATCATTGATCCTCCCATGTTTGGAGCGTACATGGTCGGTACGCCGCCTCCCGTGTCCGTGTTCATCATGTAGATCTTGTTCAGTCTGTGTTTCATCATGGCAGTGTCTGACTGAGACGCCATGAACTGCCGGTCATGCATGGCATTCCCTGGGGCTGTGACCCGCATCTGGCCCCCGGGACGGAACTGCGGGTTCATCATGTGAGGGTGCATCTGCTGGGGCATGCCCATGACGGGGTTCATTCCGGGTCTCTGTGGACCAGTCATTGCAACATTCCCGCCCTCAGCCATCTGGGCCACAGCCACTCCAGGGACAGTTTGCCCAATTGGTCTTCCTGGCTGTGGTCCCCCTGAAGGGTGAGTAGGCATGCCCATACTGCCTCCTGAAGCTCCTCCCATCCCGACACCTCCGGAGGTCAACGTCGCGGCGCCAGGAACAACCCCTGCTTAGGGGCATCCCCTTGAGCAGAATCTGGAGCAGTGAGTGCCTTGGAAATGTCTGTGGGTGGGTTCACAGGAATGGCAGGAACTGTTTCCTCTGTAGGCAGTTTCACAGTATGTGGACCAGAAATGAAGTTCTGGGACTGATTCTGGTGAGTGTGGAACCTGACTAGGTTCCGTTGTTCTTCACAACGCAGAGGTTTCCGTACAGCAACGAACCAAGACAGCATGAGGGGGCCAGAATTCTTGACTCCCTCTAAAATCTCCCATGGGGAGATTTCTTTGACATCTTGAAACCTAAGACCCTGCAAATAAAATAAACAGATAAAAACAAACGTCACACACAAAATCACATACACAAGCACAAAATCAAAAGCAACAAAAGTTGTTTAAACTAAATTAATTACTTCCATATAATATATTTAAGTACTAACACAAAAACAAATTAGAAAACAGAGAGACCAAGTTGTATATAAACTATTTGAAGATATTTCAGAATGCATACTATTTCCTAAACAACATCGCACCTTTATCCTATCGTTAGCCGTGGCCCCCTTGCTGTGCACCATGGAGGGAGGCGGCTTCACGGTGATGACACAGTAGTTGTTTGGAGTGATGGGGAACAGCTGCCGTATCTCTGAGGCACAGTTAGATTTAGAGCCAGCAATCTCTGCCTTGATCTTCTTGATGCACCCGGTGTGTACCTTCTTGCCTTCTTCTCCGCTGCCTGCCAGAGTGTAGTGGAACTCTGAGGACAGGGAGCCCAGGAGAGTGCTGATCATGTCCAGGCAGTTGGTGAACAGTTCGCTGAATGGGAGGAAAAGGAAAGAGGTGAAGATGCAGAGAAAGAAAAGAATACAATAACAAGCTTTGAACACTTTAGCTTTTAAGTGAATAATGATAAAATAAAATAAAGAATGAATAAAGACAAAGTATTTTTGTAAATTTTTATACAGGAGATCATTTGCTCTTTTAAAATTTGGAAATTCATAACTATTTACTTCCATTTTTATGACTAACTGTATTATTTCAACATCATTCCAGCATAGTTTTTACATAATCAATAGATTAATTGTTGTTGTTTTTATTATTTCCCAGATATTGTATGTATACAGTATACAGCTATCACAGCAACATTTCTTCACCTACATACATACCTTGTGTTTGTCTGCCTGTCAATGGCTCCTGAGCAGATGACCTGCATGAGTAGGTGGAGCCAGTCCAAGGTGTTGGACTCACTGGCGCAGATGGAGGCCAGCATAGAACCCACCAGACTCAGACACAACTTGAGAGCTGCAAATAACATGGCCTTGCCATGCTCATCATTGGGTATGCCCTCCTGCACACGCACACACACACATATTCAATAGACCATCATCTTATGGAGTTACCAGAGTGTCTACTTAATTCTCACCAGCATATTATTTATAATTATTAAAAATTAACATCTAAGATCCACAGTAAAAGCTTATATATAAGTATAACCTTAACCGCAAATAATAACTGTTAATACAGCTATCACAGTGCTGTTACCTACTTTGTCAAATGCTGTCAGAAAGTTTGAGAGTTGACTCTTGAGTGGTGCCAATAGCTCCTCGTGAGTGGTGGACTGGGCGTGCATGCATGCCACAACCAAATCCAGAAATGGCTGTTGCCATTGGAGACCAGTTTTGGGTGTGGTCACTCCACTGGAGGATATAACAAAAAAATAATAATAATAAATTTTGAAAAAAGAAAAAAAAAGTTCACCCCAATATCAAATCAGGGAAGTCTTAACAGCAATACGGGTGAGCTATAGAAGATACCATTATTAGTGCTAATGGTTTATAGTAATAATATATTACAATACAGATGGGTGAGTCCCACTATATATACATGTTGTCTACTGATAACTTGTCCATAAGCCAGTGCTCCCAAGACAAGAGGAGAAATAAATTTTATTTAACTGAGCTTAAATATTACAAAAAAGTATATCAAGATACGTATTGTATTTGAAGTCTCACTGGAATTAAAATTTTTTTTTAATTAGCACAAGCTCCAAACACAATAAATAAATAATAGACCATTACATACTTTCTCTACAGACTGACTTTGTGGCTCTAGTCGACCTTTTCTTCTCCTGGTTCTTCTCTGGGTTCCACCATTGCCCTTGGCCCAGGACGTTGCCCGCACTCTTCAGGATACGCCCCAACACAGACTCCTGGAGCTCAGAGACGAGAGGAGTGACCAACCAAACACTGGGACTGTAGTCATGACAACACCAAACAAAACAGTTGGTGATTAAAAAAAAATAATAATAATAATAATGAAACCAATCAATCAAAACAACAACAATAACAACTAGAAAACAAATAAACCACGTGTATTTGATCTAAGATATGGACAAATCTCAATTATGGGCATGCCCACAGACACTAAAGCAGCTGATTTACTATACTATTTCCTGTCCATAAAATATAGATATGACTGAGATCTCAAGTTACATCGGAACATTGAATAACTAATAACATATTTTTACTCTAAACCCTAAATATAGTTTCTCCATGCCGCACATAACTCCCTTACCTAAAAGATCCATCTCCTCCCTCCACAAGGACTCAATGGTCTGCCCAAGCCACTCATTTCTGCATGAGTCTTCAAAGACGCGGATCACCTGAGCTGCCAGGTCCTCCAGTAGCGCTGCCCGAGCAGTGGCCCCCACGGCTTGTGCAATGGACGCATTGATGTGCAGGAGTGAATTATTCACTGTCCACTGGTCCAGATTCTAACAGAGGACAACATGATTACATCATCATTACATCATTTACTATTACATACACATGTACCCAAAATATTAAATTTTAAATACTTTTTAGTTATACTTATTAAATAAATAATAAATAAATAAATAAATAAAGAAATGTATAGAAATAAATAAATAAATAAATAAATAAATAAATAAATAAATAAAGGGGACTATAGCTCTATAATACTACTGCATGTGCAGGATAATTAAAATATAAAATAAAATAAACTGGCTAATAGTAGTATTTTGAGAATAAAAAAGTTGATAAAGGTTAAGAAAAAAAAGCAAACAAAAAATAATAATAATAATTTTTCTTCCTATTCTGCTTACTTCTGAAGAATCACTCTTGGCAAGTCTGCCGAGGTCCACCATGGAAGGAGAGGTGGAGTAAGGACAGCAGAGAAGCAGGAGATGGCGGGATTGTGCTGATGTCAGCATTCTGTCTCCCAACATGTCCAAGTCCAGCAGGCGGGTGGAGTGGGTGGCACACTGGCTGCGTATCCATGGCTCCACACACACCTGCTCCAGAGTCTTCCTCTACTGTGATATTCAGTATTATGTAAACACTTTATAAACACAAATACACACATACATGATTACATACACACATACATACATACTGTACATACACACATACATACAAACAAACATACATACAAACATACACACATACATACATACACACATACATACTGTACATACATACATACAAACAAACATACATACATACATACAGTAGGAGACAAAATAAAGTTCTGAATTCCGTTCCGTAGTATGGCCATAAAAGAGTAGGTTCATTACCACAGTTTATATTGTTGCGTTCCATACCATTTGGAATAAACGGCCGACACCGTTTATTGAAACAGTAAAAAACAGTTAAGCTTTTCCATCAAAAAAACTCATACAAAAATTTAACTTATTTCAATAAAGCTGCAGACCGAAGTTTTGATGGGCACAGAACTATAATTAGGTCCGCACTTCATAGGTCTTAGCAACCGATGGACCTCCAGTAGTAAAAAATCCAAGCCTGAGAAGGCCCTAACATCGAGAAAATGTCGATACCGTGCGGTGGTTGAACTAACAATTCTCTGCGGGACAATTTCGAATAGGACAGCTTCAATTTTTTTAACCCAAAAAGCTCCGCCTCTGGAGCCTGTAAACAAAAAATCGGAACGTTTTATTGGATAAACGATTTTTTTTTATATTTCTATGAGCGAGGCATGCAGTGAATGAGAAAGAATAACAATAACGTTTAGTCTGTACCTTCAGACGTTATGTGCAAGTCCATCACAGTCACAGCCGACCAATCAGAATCCACGGCCTTGTTCCTCATCTCTTGCTCAGCTGATTCCAGTGCACATATCATCTGAATAGAATATACACGAACCAGTTATTAACTCGATGACTAAGTAATAGTTAGAGCATAAGTGCTTGGGTACTGGCGCATTTAGTGCACTGAAGCCCAAGGGCCGCGAGGGCTTTGTGCACTAAATCCACCAGTACCTAAGCGCATGCTCTAACTATTTTAGATCCCGTTTACCCAAGAGGCCTGCCCAGTTTCCACTAGCAACTAATCAGCATTTTCGGTGTCAAGCGAATTCTTCCGTGTTTCCGGCCCAAAATTAAAATTCAATTGAAGCGCGCCAGAAAGTTTACTTTAGCAAGTTTACTTTAGCATTGTAGCTGCCAGCTGTTATCTCCAGATCTAACTCTACCTGGGCTGCTCTGCAGTAAGCAGTAAAGCAGCTAGCTATGGTAAATTCCTGTGGTACCAGAGCGGAGAGTTATATGATAGGGCTGGTCCCGTATAGGTGGATATGAGAGGGTAGTAGACCCTCCCATATCCCGCCTCACATAACCTGCTCCCTGCTTTATCCAGCCTATTCTATTAAACTAAAACTCAAAAATAGCAATACCCCAAGGGTTGTTAGTATGCACAGTTCATATACCTAAAGGCAAAAAATAGTGCACACTTACCAAGTTAGTACACCTAGTAACAATATAGCAACGGGTTCTAATAATAATAATAATAGTAATAAAAATAATAATAATAACAATAACAATAAATAAATAATAAATAACAGAAAATTGGACGAATACTGTAGAACCAAAAGAAATCTCAGATTAATTACAAAATGATTACTCTCTCTAGATCCCTCAAAACACACAAAAAAATCGCTGTTCTACGCTGTACACATACATAGTTGTATGATGGGGATTTCCCCATCATTTAGTGCAGACGGCGTCCCCACTGTATGCTTGCGGTCTTTTGATGATGACGACATGCTGGACTTCTTCCTGGTTTTAGTAGTGGCCACGCCCACTGGGGTGCCTGCATTGCTGTGCAGTTCAGTCTTGATTCCACTGATCCCAGGCTCCATCTTGATGGACATAGTGGTACTAGAATCAAACACAGAGTCATCCTCCATTGGGGGGTCCTCCCCCACAGTTTTGAGGGGGATGCTGGATGGAGGGGGCTGAAATTTGGCCAGTTTTTGCTCTAGCTCGAATATGGTGGACAGACGCTGACAGAAATTCTTGACTAAAGGACGTGCCAGTACCACACACGCAGCTACATCTATGAGATGCTGGAAGAGAAAGTGGAAAGGAATAGTCAAAACTAAAGTCCCATATACACAAGTAAATATGTACACTACCATCTCTCAAGGTGGAAGCATTTAAGCATATTAAAAAATAATAACATTAATTAATAGTAATAATCTAAAGCAGGTGGCTGGCTTTCACACACACACACACTTATCAACTAACCTGCCCCATACTCTCTCGCCCCCCTCCCCCCCCAACACACACACACAGACATACACACACACACACACATACCTTCAGCACCAAGGGTAATTAATACAGTTGAAGTATTTTCGTGTTGTAGGTTTGATGTGTTCCACTCTCTCTACCATCTCGTGAAGGAACTCGTGGCAGTCCAGCAAGTTTTCCTACACAACAATCAATCAATAAACCACAACACTGGCTAACAACTGAACTACAGAAATAGCTGGCTAACAACTGAACTACAGAAATAGCTGGCTAACAACTGAACTACAGAAATAGCTGGCTAATAACTGAACTGCCTACAGAGATTAAAGTAATAACTAAGACAAATCAAGAAAACATCTTGCCCATGTGCACAAGGAATGCAAGAAGGGGTGGGACTCTCTCTCCCTCTCCTTCTCTCTACATACAGTGCTTCCAGCGTAAAGAGCAAACTTTTTTGAAATTTTGACTGTGTTATTGTTTTTATTCCACTGCAGGGAAACCAAAAAGTCTACAAAGTTTATTTTTTGTATGCAGATGTATTAAGGCTATGTTAATAGGTACATCAAATTAGTTTGTGGTTTTGTGGTTATTCGTGTGGTAGGTGACACTTTGAAGAGGCTGAATTTTATCGTTTTCAAAATTTGATGTGTTTAAGCCAGGAAAAAAACAATTTTATACTTGGACTTTTCTCACTTAGCACATACAAAATATGTAATGTGAAGTTTATTTAAAAAATAAATTGGTGCACCAAATTTATTTCATTACTCAAAAATTTCAAAATGTATGGCCAAAAATGTAGTAAAAAAGTACCAAAAGTGTTTAAGCCAGCATTCTTGTGTTTTTATACTTGGACCTTTCTGGACTTGTCACAACATAAAGTAATAATTGAAGTTACATATATATTTTTTTGGTGGGGTGAAAAAAAAAATTTCATGACAAAATTAGATTATTTTAGCTGAAAATCGGCTTCAGTGGCAGGGGACCGCCATCTGATGACGTTTGGTGACGTTTATTTAAATAATTGCCGGTATGGTCTACGTAATAGCTACGTAAACGATTTAGCGCAAGCGCACTTGGGTCAAATAGCGCGGCAAAAAACCAGGCAGAGCTCGCAGTATTATTCGTGTGGCTTCTTTTGGTGGTGTTGTGTAATGGAAGTGCTAGCTAGTTTCAGCGCTCTAGCGAAGGGCATCAAATTTTACCAGGTAGGTCTGGAGGACGTCAGGAGAGGAATCAGGCTGTCCTGCTACCTGGAAGTAGGCAACGCCAAGGACCCTAACAGCGTTCTCCTCAAGTGCCTCCCGAGATTAGACTCACTGGGGCACCTTGACAGGGATGCTTCAGCGTTCGTCGCACCTCTTCTGCGTTACGGATTTGTAGCTGACGGGTGAGTAATCAGTTATCTAGTTAAGTTATATGACAGGACTATTAGCTATGTACTATAAGAAGAGTTGAAAAGATTCAATACAATTAGTAAATTGTTTAAAAAGTTACATGGTACTGCCTATTAAGAAGTTTTTGTGATTTGTAGCTAATTTTGTTTCAGTAGATGTTTTAAAAGGAGATTGTGTGTTCAACTGAAAGTGTGAAGATAATTCATTTAAACTAAAATGCAAGTACTGGTCTTAATAAAACAAATTTCATTTTTTTAAAACTATGGTAGCCTTACACTTAACTTGTTGTGGTTTATAATAAAGCATTAATAATGTGATAATATTAGTGATCAATTTAGTTATTGTAAAAGCAAATTTAATTTCAGATTGGTTGTGCCTGAATAGAGCCACAAAATAATTTTGAAAAACTCTCTTGACGCTGACATGATATCAATCGCATGTATATTTTAATAGGGAAGTGACATCACTGCCGTTTTCTACTGTTCCTGGCAACAGGAGCTATCGGTATATAGCATGCAGTGTGAAGCTGGTAGTGAGAGGAAGTCTGCTTCAACTCCACAAAGTGAGAGATATTCTTAATGATGCCCCTTTACAACAACTAATAATAACACCGACTACTGAGACACCGACTATACAGTTAACTGATGACAATGACTCTGACACAACAATAATATATGACATATCAAATAACTCTGAGACAACATTGCAACGTGACAATCAACATAGCTCGACTGATTCACAACCCCTCAACACTTTATCCCCTGTACCTTTTGACAATAACGTAATACATTTACAAACTGATGATAACAAAACATTCGTACAATGTGAGGACTATGACAGCGATGAAACATACCTATCCAACACTGAACAACTATCTACCCCTAAACTTTCAGACAAACAGAAATGTTGTACTAACAGAGCACAAATACGTACACCACCATTACAAATAACTGCCACACCTTTACGTAAGACTACGACTAAGAAACATATGCGAGTACGAAAACGACTGATACAACACGCTGCCATTACTTCGACACATTTACAGAAACATACTATAAAACGCAAACGCATGAGGATACTCAAACGACCCATACAAAGTGGCAAGTAATTTTTTTTAACATACTGTGACAAATTTAACATCTAACTGTGACTACATGTAAAACATTGACTGTGACTATGAGGGGTATTATTAAGAACATGCAGCAAGCAGTCTTTCCTCTGTCGGCTGTCGCTCCAACCAGTCATCCATCTGTCGGCTGTCGCTCCAACCAGTCATCCATCTGTCGGCTGTCGCTCCAACCAGTCATCCATCTGTCGGCTGTCGCTCCAACCTGTCATCCATCTGTCGGCTGTCGCTCCAACTAGTCATCCATCTGTCGGCTGTCGCTCCAACCAGTCATCCATCTGTCGGCCTGTTCGCTCCAACCATCACATCTTTCGTCTGTTGCTCCAACCAGTCACCATCTATCGGCTGTTGCCTCACCAGTCATCCATCTGTCTGCGGTCACTCCAACGCAGTCATCCATCTGTCGGCTGTCGCTCCCACCAGTCATCCACTGTCCGCTTGCGCTCCAACCATCATCCAATCTGTCGCTGTCCGCTCCAACCATCATCCATCGTCGGCTGTTGCTCAACCCGTCATCCATCGTCGGCTGTTGCTCCAACCATCATCCATCTGTCGGCTGTTGCGTCCACCAGTCAATCCTCTGTCGTCTGGCGCTCCACCATCCATCTCTGCGGCGTCGCTCCAGACCAGCATCCATCTGTCGGCTGTCGCTCCAACCAGTCCATCCAATCTGTCAGCTGTTGCTCCAACCAGTCATCCATCTGTCAGCTGTCGCTCCAACCAGTCATCCATCTGTCGGCTGTCGCTCCAACCAGTCATCCATCTGTCGGCTGTCGCTCCAACCAGTCATCCATCTGTTGGCTGTTGCTCCAACCAGTCATCCATCTGTCGCTCCAACCAGTCATCCATCTGTCGGCTGTCGCTCCAACCAGTCATCCATCTGTCAGCTGTCGCTCCAACCAGTCATCCATCTGTTGGCTGTTGCTCCAACCAGTCATCCATCTGTCGGCTGTCGCTCCAACCAGTCATCCATCTGTCGCTCCAACCAGTCATCCATCTGTTGGCTGTTGCTCCAACCAGTCATCCATCTGTCGGCTGTCGCTCCAACCAGTCATCCATCTGTCGCTCCAACCAGTCATCCATCTGTCGGCTGTTGCTCCAACCAGTCATCCATCTGTCGGCTGTCGCTCCAACCAGTCATCCATCTGTCGGCTGTCGCTCCAACCAGTCATCCATCTGTCGGCTGTCGCTCCAACCAGTCATCCATCTGTCGGCTGTCGCTCCAACCAGTCATCCATCTATCGGCTGTCGCTCCAACCAGTCATTCGGCTGTCGCTCCAACCTGTCATCCATCTCTCAGCTGTCGCTCCAACTTGTCATCCATCTGTCGGCTGTCGCTCCAATCAGTGGTTCATCAGTTAGTTGTGTAACCTATTATACTACTACTACTACTACTACTACTACTACTATAACTACTACTACAAGCAATAATATCAATGGTAATTAGAGAAAGTGAAATCTTTTGTATTGTGGTGGCTCTGAAAAGAGCCGGTTAAAATATAAGTAACGTGATGTATGTTTGTATATGTTTGGTGTACATTGGACTGTCCAACGCATGTAAAATTTAGCACATAATAAAAAGCATGAAATAAAAAATGGTGCATTTGGACAATGAAAATCATTTAGTAGAATGCATTATAAATTGGTATGTAACAAAAAGCAGGAAAATAGCTTTGAACATGTTTGGTGTATGCCGGACTGTCCGACGCATGTCTAAATGGCACATAATTAAAAGGTATGCAATTATAGTGATGCATTTGTTTGGTGCAAGCCGGACTGTCCGACGCATGAAAAACATTGCGTGTAATTAAATAGCATGTAAATAAGGAAATAATAAGGAGAAGAGTTGCAATTTACTGGCTGGTGGTTACTCTCCTGTGTGACTTGTATGCCTTCACAGCTTTGTCAACTGTGATACAGGTGTGGCCACTACGATAAGCTGACTCGAAGTCACGACATTTTTCAAAGAAACGCCCTATGGTTTCTTTAGTAACTTGTTGAAATGACTCTGGAATCACTTTTCTGAGTCTTCATATATTGCCATTACAATGAGCCCTTGTGAACTTTTATGAATGGCACCAAACCTGTTCAATTGGGTTCAGTTTGCAGTGGAATTTTGGAAGATATATGCAAATGTGCCCCCTGCCATGAACTTCAGACTGCAACATGGTGGTATTAACTTGAAAGTCCTGTAAAAAAAACACACGCACACAGACACAAATAAAAACAACTCAATTACTTCAATGAATATTTAGTATTATTAATATTGTTATAATTATAATTGCTATTATTATTTTGGTTATATTGTGTTAGGTTGCACAACTTACTGGGTACTGACGCAGCTTGTCTCTGAGGTGAGAAGAATTCATTCCTTCCGTATCCACCCCTCTCTCCTGAAGTACAGTTTTGAGGCCCTTCTGAAGTCCTCCTGCTGTGGTCATTTGCTGTACTGTGCCATTGTAAATAGTGTCGTGTATAAATGGTTGTTTTCCACCATCTCGTACATTCATACGATCGATATTTAAGGCATAATCAGCCTTCTTCTTGTGTGAAGGCGCATTATAAAAAATGAACAGACCTTGGCAGTAGGGATATTTTTTTTTCGAACAATGAAATTGCCTTGTGAGTCTAAACAAGAAATATTATATTTAGTAAAAATGTATATAAAGTTTTTATATCATGTTGTACCTGAGTGATTAAATGATCATTGGTGAAATAGCCGTCACTTTGGTGTTCCAAGTACAAGGTAGCCTTAACACTATCACATTCAAGCATACCACCTACCTCCTCGACAAAGTCGGACACCATGATTGCTTGACCTAGCGATTTCTGCTTCAGCACATTCTTGGTCCCATCATTCCAAAAAAATGCCTGGTCAGCATTGGCATAGTATGTAGACTCATCATGGTAAACACGAATAACAGGACGTACAGAGGGGTCTGGGCATGGTGAATTGTACACCCATGAGCGCTTTTCCATTGATTCCAACTCCTTCAAATAACTCTCTCGATCCTTTACCACATCTTCCCTCTCGTGTCCATCAAAATAAACCCCCTTTATAAACTGCTGATAAGAAAACCCCAAATCATGCAGCCAATTAGACATAGAAGATTTGCTTATGTCAACTTCATAGTTTTCTTTTACCCATGAACATATATTCAAAATAGTAAGGTTGGGCTCACCCTTAACATACCCGTTTTCCCCTATATATTGTATCATCTCAGCCTGAAAGTTCTCGTCTGCCATAAGGGAAACAAACTTGGGGTGTTTTCCCCTAGCAGAATCTAGCTCCTCCCTAGTCAGAGCTTCATCTGTGGCATCATCCACTGAAGTTAGCAGTGAGAAATACTCAGCAAAAAATGAGTGTGCCCATTTTCTCACAACTTGTTGATGGAAGCCAGTAGCTAGAGACACCAAGTCACACGATTCTAGGACACCCATACCTTTTTTAATGCATGCTCCAAAATTATGGGCCATAGCTTTGTGAAATGCAAAAGTTATATTTCTTTCAAGTAAAGCTGACAATTTTTCAGTTGCAGCTTCAATAATATGGGGGCAATTCTTAACTATATGATTAAGAGTATCACCAGGAGTTGGTTGTGGAGGGGTCACATGAAAACTTCTAGGAGCTTTAGGCTTGCTGATTTCTTATATCCTCCTAGAAGCAGATGAAGAGCAAGCCCTCTTGCCTGTAGGAGTGTTAGTAATGTCAGCCAGTAATTGCAACTCTCCTCGTTTGGTATTGTGTATATTTTCTTTTTGTTGCGCACTATACGTGCTCGCTATTTTTGCGGTTTTGTATAGCTTGTCTATTCTCGTTGTTTTGACGTTTTATTGTATAAGTTTTTGTTTATTTTTGTTGTGCTCACAATTTTTTGTGCTTTTTGTAATTTTTGTTTCATCTCGTTGCTGTTTGTCTTTGTAGGCCGTAAAAGTCTTCAAGGTCTGGACGGGCGGGTTGGATGAGTACGAGAGCACAGCCGGAGAGAAGGTGCAAGGCGAAACTAACGAAGGAAGAGCTAAGTACTGCAAGCCGGTCATCTCAATTAAACTCGGAAGTGTTGCTGGAAGGTGGTGAGAGTGGTGTTCTGTCTAGTAGTGAAAGTAGTGGGATTGTGATAGAGAGTTCTGGAAGTGAGAGTGGAAATACTGTTGTAGGGAGTATGGATGACTTGGGAGAAGTGATAGAAGAGGTAGAGGGACGTGAGCCAGTAGGTTCTGGAGTACATGGTGATGTTGTGGATGTGGTGAGACATGCAAGAGAGGGGAGTGTTGCTAGACAGGGTAGGGATGATGGCGTTGAGAATGATGACGAGTTGTCCAACCGGGAACTGAGGAGCATTATAAGGTCCCTTGCCCGTGGTTTCCCTGTTATGCCATCCCATGATACTTCCTTGACTGACCGAACAAGGAAGGTGCAAGGTCTAGCCCATCACAAGGACGGGCTGGATATTGCAAAATATGTGCGCAAGCTCGAAGCTGATTTAACAGATATTGGTGTACCGAGGCGAGAGATCAAAACTATCTTATTCCAGAAGCTATCACCAAATCTGCTTCTCAGATTGTAGCCTCTATAGATTGAGCTGACTGCACATATGAGGAATTGAAGCAAACGCTTATAGATTCCCTTGGCTCAGGTAGAACGAGTCTTGGGAGTAAGCTAACCTCTGAATTTAGTTCCGATGTTAAGGGTATGAATCCGCTCCAGAAATATGTCCAGGGTTGATGGATTCTGTGAATATGACAGTGGGTGATCGTAAAGATATCTTGCTGTTCTTTGCTTCTGCCATCTACAGGCAAAGCTTACCGAGTCATCAGAGGTCCATTATGGACAGCCGTGAAATCACGTCTTTTAAGGAGCTAAATAAGCTTGCGCTGTCATTACACACGACTGACGCAGATAGAACAGATGTATACAGAATGGGAAGGTATGGCAATTACGGTGGCAGTCAGCTCAGGTGTTATAGGTGTCAACGGGTAGGACACAGGGCCTATGAATGTAAGGTTGGGAGAGATGACAATAAGCCTGGCATAGTGTGCTACTCATGCCAGCAACCTGGTCACAAAGCCCCAGATTGTCCAAACCGAACGGAACGTGCTCCCAGGGAGCAGGGCAAGGCAGCTGAAGGTGGCAGAAAATATCTCGGCCTCAAAACCGGGAACAAGCCCCTCAATGCCAGTTGGGTGGCAGTGAGTGCAGGTACCCCAGTTGTGAGTGGAAAGGTAAATGACATCATTTGTGAGATAGTGCCTGACACAGGTGCTGAGATTACAGTAGTGCCAGGGTGTCTGGTGTATGAATCCCAGATACTCCCGGATACGATAGAGGTTCGGGGGGCAATGGGAGTGCCAGTCACCTTGTGCACTGCCAATGTAGAATTTGAGATTGATCATACAATATTTGAGTCGAGAGTTGCCGTTGCCCAGCAGGGCATGTTAAATGGCAAAGTTTTGTTTTCGGTCCCGATGGATGGACCAATGGCAAAGCGGCTCCTTCTGGGTGCCGCTTCCCTCTTGCCCAAGAACGAGGGGGAGGCGGGGCACTCCGGTGACACCCCGGACACCCAGTCATCCTCTTTGGAGGATGCGGAGGTAGCTCTGAGCACTGACGAGGTGGTGGATGCTTCGCAGTCGATTCATGAGCACTCCGAGGATGCCCAGGTCAGAGTGGTTACAAGGGCAGGAAGTTGGATGGCCTCCCTAGCCCAAGAGACCAGAGCCATGAAGGATATGGCCGCAGTTGATCCTGTTCCACTTGTGGTACAAGACGATCCTGTAATTGGTGATCAGAGTGTTGAGAGTAGTATGGTGAACAATAACCTGAGTGACGTGAATTGCTCTGATAGTAACCCAGACGAGTCTATGTGTTTGGGGTGCCCTAGGAGCAGGGATTTGTCGGACGTGGATGAGTTGAAATCCCAGATGAAGGATGACGATTCATTGAAGCAGTGTAAGGAGCTAGCCAGTAAGTCTTTGAGTGGATACCTGTGGGTAGATGGGTTACTTTTTCATAGAGTTGTTGGGCCAGACGGTGAAGAGATAGATAGGCTGGTGTTGCCCAAGCTCAGGAGAGCGAAAGTCTTGGAACTAGCACATGACAAATGTAGTCATGTAGGGGTGAGGGGTATGGGAAAGCTCCTTAATGCCAAGTTCACTTGGCCAGGCATGAGTAAAGACGTGATTCAGTATGTTAAGTCATGTGATGTCTGTCTCAGAGTTAATGCTGCTGGCAATAAGGCAGCAAAGATGGTTGAGCGGCCGATCATTTCGGTACCGTTTGACTCGATTGCTATCGATATAGTCGGGCCTCTACCCAAAGCCAAGGGTGGAGTGAAGTTTCTGCTTACCTATATTTGTATGGCCACTAGATGGCCTGAGGCAGCACCTATGCGGACTTGCTCTGCTCATGAGGTGACTAGCTGTCTGGTTGACATTGTGTCTAGGACGGGGATCCCGATGAGAGTTCTATCAGATCGGGGTAGTGTTTTTATGGGACAAGTGATGGCAAACATATGTGACATGTTGGGGATAGATAGGATTGCTACGTCTCCTTACAGACCCCAGAGTAACGGGGTTGTTGAGCGGCTTCACGGCACACTAAAGCCGATGTTGGCTAAGGCTGTGGAGTCAGGCGTTGACTGGGCGTCTTTCTTGCCGTTGGCACTATTCGCCATTAGGCAGGTGCCCAATAGGGACGTTGGCTATTCTCCTCATCAGTTAGTTTACGGTAGGAATGTGTTAGGTCCTCTTGATCTGTTGTATTCTGGCTGGGTAGATGATGTCTTTGATAAGGTAAATGTGGAAGAGTGGGTGTTACTTCTTCAAGATAAGCTAAAGTTGCTGCATGATTTGGCTATGGCCAATGAGAGTCAATGTACAGAGAAGAGGTGTCTGTCTTTTAATAAGACTAAAAGTGATCGGTGTCTGGAAGTAGGGTCTAAAGTGTTGCTTAGGATCCCAGGGATGCATGCTTCCCTGCAAGCATCCTGGGAAGGGCCTTACGAAGTGCTTGAGAAAGTCTCTCGTGTAACTTATAAGGTATGGAAAGGTGAAGGACATCCAGTCCGTGTGGTACACATAAACAATACTAAGGTGTATGGTGTGCGTGAGACGAATGTGCATTCTATCAGTGTGGTAGCAGAAGAGGATGAGGAAATGTGTGCTGATTGGGATCGTAAATCTGTTCTCAGTAGTACTAATTGTGATGGATTTGAGGGGCGTGAATTGGCTGAGGTTTTATGTGCAGTAGATAGTTACTTTTCTGATGCTCCAGGTACTTGTAAGGTTGGGAAGTGTGTGATCAAGTTGTGGGATGGAGCTGAGGTTGTGAATTTACCTCCACGTCAGTTGCCTGTGGGGATTAGAAAGGGTATGGAAGACGAACTTGAGAAGATGCTGAACTCTGGTGTGATTGTCCGCACTGACTCTGAATGGGCTAGTCCATTGGTCCCAGTTCGTAAGAAAGATGGCTCTGTGAGAATCTGCGTTGATTTTCGTGAATTAAACCGTAGAACCCCACTTAGGCGATTTTGGCTGCCAACTTTGACAGAAATTCTTGAGAATGTGGGATCTAGTACTTGTCTGTCGAAACTGGATTTGACTTCCGGATTTCATCAGGTTAAAATGGATGAAGCTAGCATGGAATTAACCTCGTTTGTGTGCCCAGCAGGAAAGTTTATGTTTAAATGTATGCCCTTTGGGCTTAAAAATGCCCCGGCGATCTTTCAAGCCATCTTGGAAGAAGTGCTGTGGCCAGTGAGTAGTGTGAGTCGTAACTACATAGACGACGTTATTGTGTTTAGTCCAGATTGGGGAAGGCATTTGGTAGATTTGAGGAAGGTTATTGAGTGCTTGGGAGAAGCTGGACTTAGAATAAAGAGGGTGAAGTGCGAGTTTGGGAGGAAATTCATGGAGTATTTGGGCCATCAGATTGGTTGTGGGTGTGTTGCGGTGTCAGAGGCTAGGGTGACTGCCATGGCTGAATTCAAACGGCCAGTGTCAAAGAAGCAGTTGAGATCATTTCTTGGGAGTATGAGCTACTATCGCAAGTTCGTTGACGGTTTCTCCAAGTGGTCTTCTGTCCTCTCCCCGGCTACTGCTCTCTCCTCGCCAGCTCGTGTCGTTTGGACTGAGGAGAGGGATACGGCTTTCAAAGCCTTGCGTGAGTCTTTATGTAAGCGTGTCGTGTTATTTGTACCTGTATGTAGTGATTTATTTAGTTTATATACTGATGCATCTGGCGGTGGTGTGGGGGCGTGTCTTCACGTCACCAGAGGGGAAAAAGAGCTACCGGTGGCATTTTTCAGCCGCCAACTGAAGGGAGCTGAGCTGAACTACTCAGTTGCGGAATTGGAATCGCTCGCTATTGTTGCTGCCTTGTCGTATTTTGACTATTATCTGTATGGTAGAACTGTGACTGTCTTTACAGATCATCGAGCCTGTGTCTCCTTGCTAACCAGCAGCCATCTGAACAAGCGTCTCATGAGGTTTGCACTTAAGTTACAAGACAGGGATTTATCTATCAAGTTTCGACCTGGACGGGCCAATGGGAATGCCGATGGTCTCAGCAGACAAGGCTGGAGTGGAGTGGACGAGTCGGAGCCCATCCCTGATGTTGTTTGTCAGGCCCAACCAGAGGGTTTGGCCTTGGCGGGGGGGACCTGTGGGTCTGGCCTCCGACAGGAAGAGAAGACAGAGAAAGAAGAAGAGTTGAAGACAGAGAAAGAAGAAGAGTTGAAGACTGGACTGAAATGATTATGTTTGTACACATGTGTTGTTTCTTTTTCTTTTCTTTTTTGTGTCACGTAGCTCATAGTGGGCGTAGTCGTTATTTATTGCATTTACGTTTAATTCATCCGTGTATGTGCGTGTGCTGGCCTATAAAACCCTTGGCCGCGCATGCGTCAATCAGTCTGTTTCTGTGATAACTAGTTTGGATAAAACCTAACTTTGGTGTCTCTTGCCTGCGTGTCTGTACGGGCCCAGTGACCTCCGCATAATGGCGCTGGTGAGCTCAAACGACCTTCGGCGAATGGTGGGGACAGATTCTGGTGGCGGCGTACCTCCAGGTTGCCAGTTGGGGAGACCTCAAAGCCCTCCGACGACTGCGGACCTACAAACTTACTGCTACTTTAACAGCACTAACTTGTATTGTCAGTGATAGTTAAGTTGTAAGTGAAATTTTGTGTACCAAAATTTATCAAAACATAGATTTTCAAATTGTTTGCTCTTTAAGCTGGAAGCACTGTACATCGTACTTCCATAGCTAATAAACTTTGTAAGGTTAGCTAATAACTGTCTGCAATCTGGATTATGAACAGTAAAACCAGTAACTGCATGTCATAAAGTATCATATTATTACTCCGATTCACACTGAATCATGTCAATGCCTAACTCAAATTCACTGAGACCTGATAACTAGTGGTTTTATTCTCAATAAATAGGGACATCGTAATTACTATTTTAACCCTCAGCATGTGTGCTCACAAGGGTTAGTAATATCTTCGTCATTCATTCATTTGATTTGTTCTGTCAACAGCAGATATGGGACTTTTATGCCTTGCAAGATGAGGAACTCAGGCTATAGGAAAATTTAAGTCCCTTTAATTTTCCATTTCTTAAAAATATTAGCTTAATTTTTGAGAAAAAATAGAGAAAAGGTAGACATTATGTTGAGTGCTATACTGCCAGCTCATTCATTTGTTTACCTATCAATTAGTATCACTTGCGCACACGTGAGTGTACAATTTTTATTGCTCCCAATTCCTGTCTTTTCATCTTGCTGGAGTTGTGATTCTTTTATCAACTGTAAGTATGCTTGGTCTTCACAAATGTGCCCTAAGTGATTCATGTAACATGCACATCAGAAAGTCCAAATGTTCCTGTGGTTACCACATATTGGCTTTATTAGTAGCTGAAAAGCAACATCAGTGATTTCCTCATTTTGTAAGACTGAAGTTGTCTACACTAAGCCATAGCAAGTAACGTACACAGGTAGATTGATATATGTGACCGGATTTGTGAAAACCTGGCTAAACGCGGCCAACACAATTTTTCAATAACACCGTTTTTGTCAAAATAGTTAATTTTTATCAATATTTATTACTTTTATTTCAAAAATGAGTAACTGACTACTAGAACTAGCTACTGGTGAAGTTATACATGCTGAGACTTACTGAAACGGGCGCTAGACAGCCCTAAACTCTGAGGGTCGGTTTTACTAACCTTGCGTGCCCGGACTGTTGGCGCATGACGTGTTGAGTCTGACTCAGAAGTTTTGCTTTGTTTTGCTTTGTTTCGTTTGTCTTTGTCGTTTGTCTTTGTTTTACACGGGTGTAAGTGGCTACGCCAGTGAGGCAAGTCGGGGTTCGCAGAGAGACCAACGAGACTAACGAGATAAACTCATTCTCAAGGGTTGCTGCGCACTATTTGGAGTTTGGTAAGGTGGATGCCTATTGTGAACGCCTCGAGCACTCGCTGCTGCCGCTGTAATGGAACAGCCAAGTGCCTGAGATGTGCCTGTGTCCGTAGTGGTGCTCCATGCTCCCGCTGTTTGCCTGGCGATTTGGGACTTTGCCACAACACCCGGCCACGTGGCCGCTCTCCCCCATCAGGCCCCTCCTCATCCCTGACAATGACTGCCCCTCCTCACCCAGCTGCTGCCAACCCTTCTGCCAGCTCATCACCTGCCCCTTCTCCTCCCCCCTCCTCCCAGCCTGCCTCCCCTCCATTGTCAGCCCTACCAGCCCTACCAACCATCCTCAAATCCCATGTGCCCACCCTGCAGCATGTCCCAAAGGGCGCCCGTGACAGCTGGGCCCTCGCTCTCAGCTCCTGTCTGAGGTCTGTTGTACGCAATCCGGACGAGCCATCCGAGTGGTCCCGCCTCTTTATTCTAGCCAAGTGTGTGCTTGCCAGCCCTGCTGCAGGCCAACGGCTTCGTTGGCGTGAGATCATGAAGCGAGTGAAGTCTCGCCTTCAGCGTTGGGCTGATGGTGATTTGGTCTCCCTTTGGTCCGAGGCCCTCGAGGATGCCCGGTCCCTCGCCAGGAGGCAATCACGCTCTTCTGCCCCCACCTCTACCAGCAACTCCAGGAGAGCCAGGCGTGCTGCGCAGGACGGCCGGTACAGCAAGGCCATCCAAGCCCTGACATCTGACGGCCTAGCCTCCCCGTCTCCGGAAATCCTTCAGGAGATGCGGAAGAAACACCCCCAGGCACCTCCTCCCTCTGTGCCTCTTGACCCAGTTCCGTCACCTGCCATCCTTCCAGAGCCTGCAGTCCTCAAGGGAGTGCGCTCTTTCCCCAACGCCTCTGCCCCTGGGCCCTCCGGTCTGCGCCCTAGTCACCTTCAGGAGGCCATTCGATGCCCCTCCCCAGATTGTGCTGCCCAGGCCCTCACCACCCTCACTAGCCTCGTCAACCTTTTAGCTGCTGGCAGAGCCCCTCCTTCGGTCCTCCCCCACCTCTGTGGGGCCACCCTCCTTGCCTCGCCCAAGAAGAGCGGCGGTCATCGCCCCATTGCCGTAGGAGAAGTCCTGCGCCGGCTCACTTCCAAGTGTCTGGCCTCCACCTCCCGCAGTTCTGCTATCTCTTCACTCACCCCCCTTCAACTGGGTGTTGGAGTCAAAGGCGGCTGCGAGGCCATCATCCATTCCACTTCACATCTGCTCTCCTCCTCTAATGACCCGGATCAGTGCTGGTGCCTCTTCCTGGACTTCTCCAACGCCTTCAACTGCATTAGCAGGGAGTCCATGTTTGCTGAGATCAGGCAACGCATCCCACACCTAGCGGCCTGGATGGAATCCTGCTACTCCTGTCAGCCCCTGCTCCATCTGGGGGAAGATACCATCCATAGCTGCAGTGGTGTGCAGCAGGGGGACCCTCTCGGCCCATTGGGTTTTGCTCTAACCCTCCAGCCCCTGCTCGAGCGCCTGCAGGCTGACGTCTCAGGTCTCCGCCTCAACGTGTGGTACCTGGACGACGGCACCCTGATGGGCTCCCCAGAGGACCTTGCTGCTGCCCTGCACATCGTGGAGCGTGAAGGTCCCCCCCTGGGCCTCCATCTCAACCGCTCCAAGTCTCTCCTCTACATCCCAGAGGACGCTGTCCAGGCTCAGTCTGTCCTCCCAACAGACATTCCCACCACCCGCAGAGGTTTCTCTCTCTTGGGATGCCCCATCGGTCCACCCGACTACTGCGAGGAGGTTTTTGGCGCCCGGCTATCGATGCTGAAGGAATCCCTTGGAGCGCTTCACAGCGTTGGCGACTGTCAGGTGGAGTGCACCCTTTTGCGCTCTTGCCTTGCCCTCCCCAAGGTCTCCTTCATCCTTCGCGCCTGCCCTCCCAGTCACATCCAACGCACCGCTGCCGAGTTTGATAGAGCCATCCGCTGCACCTTGGAGACCATTGTAGGTGGCCCAGTTTCCCACTGGTCCTGGTTGAAGGCGTCTCTCCGGTGTAGTCACGGGGGCCTCAATCTTCGCAGTGCGCTACGCCATTCACCAGCCGCCTTTCTCGCCTCCACCTCAGTTACAAAGTCTCTGGTGTCACAGATCCTCGCCAGCCCACCAGCCCCCTCTCCACACATCACCCCGACTGTTTCGCGCCTGGCCACAGAAGCCGCCCGCCCAGATTGGAAGTGCCTAGATGACATTGACGTCCCTCTCCGGCAGAAATGCCTTAGTCATGTCGTTGACGAGGCCTGCTTCCAGCAGCTCCTTGACTCGGCTCCCACCTGCCGCTCGCGGGCCCTTGCCTTGTCCTCCAGCCTCCCCCATGCCGGAGACTGGCTGAACATCATCCCCTCCACCACCCTCGGCCTCCATCTCCACGACCGAGAGTTCCGGTGTTGCCTGCGCTACTGGCTTGGGGTTCCCCTCCACAGCTCGTCATACCCCTGCCCGGAATGCCACCTTACTGCTGATGCGTACGGTGATCACCAGGTCGGCTGCGGGGGGAATAGGGATCGCATTGCCCGTCACAATGCTGTCCGTGACGCCATCCACGCTGCTGCCCAGTCCGCTGCTCTTGCTCCTTCCAAGGAGACCCCTGGCTTACTGCCTGGCTCGCAGGCTCGCCCGGGCGACATTTTCATTCCATGCTGGAGCCTTGGACGTCCGACCGCCTTTGATGTGCTTGTCATCAGCCCGCTACAGGAGCTCACCATCGCTCAGGCTGCTCAAACACCTGGCCATGCCCTCCAAGTTGGTGTGCAGAGGAAGCTTGCAGCCAACCTCTCAGCTTGCCGCTCTTCCGGGACGGACTTCGTCCCTCTTGTGGCTGAGACACTAGGTGGGTTGGCTGAGGACACCATCCGCACCATCACCATCATCAGCAGGGCCATCGAGAATCGCTGCGGCACTTCTGACTCCACCCCAACTACCAGTCACCTGTTTGGCCGTGTGGCAATTGCTTTATGGCGGGGCAATGCATCGCTGTGGCTCCACCGTCTCCCCACCATACCCCCCTCCCTGGACGGTGTAGCCTGAACTTTTTGTATATTTATTGTCTTTTTCTTTTAACCAGTTGTATATATGCCTCACGATCATTGACCATCATTGCTTTAGCCCCACCCACTAAAAAAAAACAAAAAAAAACAAAAAAAAAAACTGTTGCTACGCAGATTGGCGGGCTTAAAGCCACGCGCGGGGGAAAAACCCGCCAGAATATTGCCGCGTGTCCTAGCAGAGAAGCCAGTAAAGTTCTTGGGATGTCTGGACCTGGAAGATTAGCTAACTCTCTCAACCAGTGGGCCCGAGATGGCCTCGATACAGTGGGCGGGGCCGACGGTGATGCATTAAATCACCTCATACTGGAGTACTTCGACAGTGAAGTAACTACTGAGCAATGTAAGTCACATAATAATAATAGTGAATAGCATTATTGACTAATATTTTTCTGTAAAGACAATGAAGATGATGAAGACTTTGGTACTCATTACAATCACAGTAATCTGGATGGTATTGTTTTAAATTCCAATTATTTTAAGACTAAGTTGAATAGCTACTTTTATTGTGGGTTATCTAGGAATAGATAGTTTAGACATGATGGGTGAAGGTGACAGTGATAATGGCATGGATGATGACGATATTTTGGGTGAATCTAGTCTATTGTATGACCCATTTGATGAATACTCCACACTGGAGCTACCTGCTTCACCAGATCGAGCACCCTTAGTGCCTCAATCTCCTACACTTCAAGAGTGTGAAGTACTGGAGTCCCCTGAAGTAGCTGCTCAATCACCCGCTGGTTAGCTATATTTTCTTGAAAACATAATCCAATAATTCATTTAAAAATAACATTATTATTTTAGAACATGGTAGTGTTTCAAGGTTTTGTCGTCCTGGCTTTACGACACCCTCGAGGCCCAGGAACGTGGCACACAACAACTCAGAAGAGAAACTTTCAGAGTTTTTGGCAAATGGGTGTGGTTGTGCTAAGAAATGTTATAAATTCTTTGATACTGAGCATTACCAAGATATCAGGATTCAGTGTGCAGAGCTCAGCAAAGATGAACTGGACCTCGTGTTGCTTGGTCAGATCATGGCGAACATCAACATTGCCACCGTAGTAGGGCCCCAATCTAAGCACACTCCAACCGGCCGAAAAAGACCATGCCTATCGTACAGTCACCAAGGACGAAGTATTTGCAAAGTCACATTTCTCATACTTCATGGAGTTGGTAAATTTCCCCACTATCAAACTACAACAATAATTCATAACAATTTTCTGTATAGGAAAAGACAGATTTGCTGCATTATGTCAGCACTATCTTGTCACTGGGCTGACCACTAGACGTCACGGCAACAAAGGTAGGACTCCTGCACACACACTGTCCCTCAGAGATGTCAGGAATCTTGTGAAGTTCCTGCATTCCTACGCAGAAGTTCATGCGATACTCTTGCCAGGAAGAATTCCAGGATACAAGAGAGATGATCAGCAATTGCTACCATCAAGCACAACAAAGAACACTCCTGAAGAGGAGAAATCAAAGGTAAACTATAACATCACAAGCAAACTGCAATCACTATAATACATTGTATTTAGATTGTTAAGAATGCTGAGAGTCACATTCTTCTGGCAACCAAGGCTAGAAGCTACCTGAAATCACAAGTAGTTCAAGCTAAGGAGGAGGTCAAGGTGACATTTCTGGACAAATTTCTCTCTCTTTGCCTCCCGTGCGCTCATCACTTCCTGCCCTAGCACATAACATAACCATCCACTATTCATTTGACTTTGCTCAACAGGTTAGCACATTAGAATTAGTTACCTTTCCAGTGTGATTTTTTTTGCTTTCATTATAAAAAATAAAATAAAAACTGATTGTAGGTGCATTTTCCTCACGATCCTCAGCAACCTGGTCCAGTGTATTTCTTGACTCCAAGGAAATGTGGTATTTTCGGGGTCCACTGTGATTTGATTTCTCGCCAGGTATGCACTACAGAAAAAAAATCTATGGTGAAATCATTATTATTCAATAATAGGTCAACTACTTAGTAGATGAGGGGATGAACATCGGCAAAGGTGCTAACTGTGTTATCAGCCTTGTCCATCACTTTTTGTCCACTCACAACTTGGGAGAGACCAACTTATTGCTGCATGCAGATAATTGCAGTGGACAGAATAAAAACAGGTAATTATAAAGAAATTTGTATAACTTGAGATATTGGGGTAAACATTCTAAAAAATAGGGTTGTGATGCAGTACCTAGCATGGAGAGTTCTATCTGGTCTGAATAAAAAGATCGAAATCAATTTCATGATGGTCGGCCACACGAAATTTGCACCGGATTGGGCCTTTGTGCTTCTCAAACAAAGATTTCGGAAATCTGTTGTTGGATGTCTGGATGACATGGTTCGAGTTGTGAACGAGTCTGCTAGTGTCAATGTAGCTCAACTGGTTGGCAGTGAGAGTGGCAATACCTTTGTACGCCAATATAATTGGTCAGACTACTTCCATAGGTTTTACAAGCGTCAAACTTTTGATGGAATTAAATCTTTCCATCACCTAAAATTCGACCAAACGAGACCTGGAAAAGTAATGGTGAGGGAAGTGTCTGATGGTGAAGAGAAAGAGCTCACAGTTTTGGCCAAACCACATCTTCACTGGAAGCCCGATCCCAACGACTAGCCGCAAGAAATCCATCCACCAGGGCTCTCCAGAGAACGACGACAATATCTCTTCGACAAAATTCGAGAATTTTGTCCTGAGGAGAGCAGAGACAAAGTTTGTCCAAATCCGGATATTGCACCAGCTACTTCGACTGAAGAAGTCTCAACTGCATTGTCACTTTCATCTCCTCCACTGTCCCCGTCAAACACAACTAACTTCTCCCCTTCACCTTCACCTTCACCTATACCACCATCAAAGAGACAGTGTCACAGGCACAGGAAATGACACTACCTAACACTAATTTAAACTATCAAAGACCTCTCCATCATAGCATACGGGCCCCTCTAACAATAGTAGTAGTGTACACAG